>CEUD01125628.1_pt1 | contig 23379 bp, 22 predicted proteins | sample 356481 | NCBI WGS metagenome assembly CEUD01 (sample SAMEA2623314, study PRJEB7988) | marine metagenome | isolation source: saline water (ENVO:00002010), including | reverse complement strand
AAAACGAGCCTACCGTTTTACAAATGCAATTATCTCACGGATTCAGGACCAAACTAGATATCACTAAGCAGCAAACACGCTCCATCTTCACAGCCCTAGTGTCCTTAGGACTAATGGCGAGCTGTGCTTCGGCCTCCTCGGTGGTCGCCGATTACAGCTTTGACGGCGGCAGCGCGAGCTCAAGTGACACTGAAAGCTCCACAATTGCTGGAAACTATGACGCAACAATTCCTGCCGCAGGGTCCGGAATCAGCAGCTCGTCAAACAGTGCCTTCTTCTTCCCCTATGCGACAGGCTCTAACTTGACTGAAGCGCTCAGCGGTGACGATTATCAAACCTTCACACTCGATTTGGAAACAAGCGGAGCCACAATTAGCCTAGAATCGCTCACTTTCGATCAGGAGTATTGGAATACAAACACGGCCTTGGATTTTAGCGTATCCGTCTTCATCGGCACCAGTGCCTCAGACTTTGATGATGCGAGCGATTCGATTGCCGATTTCACCATTTTAGGGTCCGAATATACCAACGGCAATACTGCTACAGCTAGCCGCACTGTAGCTCTATCAGGCATCACCGAGCTCCAAAACCTAAGCACCGACACGGAAGTCCGTTTTTACTTTTACGACGGATCCGCGGCCAGTGATCGCACCCACCGACTTGACAATATCACATTGACAGCCAGCAGTGTAATCCCCGAGCCCTCCTCGATGGCACTCATATTCGCACTCGCCACTTTAGGCACAACCATTTCGCTGAAACGCAAGCCACGGAATGCGTAATCACTGAATTATCAATATAGAACTTCGCATGCCAGCGCGGTCTTAAGTGAAAAGACCGAAGAAGGTCTGGCAATATTCGCGAAAAGAGTCACTGATGAAACAGCATATCAACACCTTTGGGTTGATTTGACGCGCCAAATGGGCGGTGAATGGGGCACAGGAGTCACTCACCACGACTCATCCGGCGAACCGACAGGAGCCCACGCAGGCTTCAGAGACGGGCACGTCGAATGGATCCCGTGGGAAGAACTCAGCGAACGACACATGCAAATCGGCGGCATCAAAATGTGGTTCTAAATGTGTGCCATGGTAACATCACTAGAGCACTCTGGGCTTGAGCTTAGCCGCCAGCGAAACTGTCTCCGCACCATGGATACGAGAGGCGCCTGCAGTGATTACTGCGATGACTGCGCCTCGACAACAACTTTGATACCTTCTTGGCGCAGGTTCACTTGAATGGCTTCGTCGATCTGATCCAGTGGGAACTTGTGCGTGATCAAAGAAGAAACAGGCAATCCAATACGCTCAGCGCGTTGCAGGAAGTGATAGGCGTTGGGGTATTCAAAGCTGTTGTAGACCCAGCTACCAACGAGTGAGATCTCCTTGGCACAAATGTCGCGGTGTGGATTGATCGCGCACTCGCCGCCATCGACGAAGTGACCGACCTCGCAGATTCCCCCACCACGGCGGATGAGCTTATAGAGGTTGGCGTGTGCTGCGGGCACTCCAGTGACTTGGAAGCCCCAGTGTGCGCCCTGCCCTTTGGTTAGGCTCTTTACCTTTTCGGCGATCTCGTCGATGCCGGAATACTCCTTGTAGTTGATCACTTCGTCGGCTCCCATGCTGCGAGCGATTTCAAGGCGCTCGGGGTTGCCATCGAGCGCGATAATGTTGTTCACGCCATGGGCACGCAGCACTGCAATCATAAGTAGACCAATCGGGCCACAGCCTTGCACCACGACACGGGTACGGAAATTCAAACGGTTATTCCCACAGCTCTTAGCGCGCTCGAGTGCGTGGCAAACCACGGCTGCGGGCTCGATCAAGCAGCGGAGCTCTAAGCTCATTTCGTTGACGACGAAAAAAGAGGATCCGGGGCGGATGATCATGTATTCCGCAAAATAGCCGTTCAAGTGATTGTCGGGCTCATCCAGCAAGAGACCATAGACCTTGAGGTCGTCGCTCAAGTTGGCTTTGGCAGGGTTGTATTTCGCCACTAAACAATCGGGCGAGGTTTCCAACAGGCTGGTCACGATCTTATCGCCCACCTTCACGGCCTTGCCGACGCTGTCCATTTTGATCGCGCTGCCGACTTGCACCACTTCGCCAGTGCCTTCGTGCCCGAGCACATTGGGAGTGAGGCCGAAGGGATCGGACTTGTAGCAGTGCACATCGGTGCCACAAACGCCGCAGGCTTCGACTTTGACGAGAATCTCATCGTCGCCGATTTCACGGATCGGGAATTCTTGAATCTCAAATTTGCGAGGCTCGACCAGCACCGCAGCACGGGCGGTCTTCGCTGTGGCGCTCGATGCAGCAGGCGCGGCTTGAGCTGCGGGTTGAGAGGCTTCGTTTTGCGCACCGACTCCTGCGATGACATCGCGAACGATACGATCAATTTGCTCTTTACTGACGTTCATACAAAATAAGGTTTTGACGTTAAAAGTTAATATCTAACTAGGGAAACAAAACAGGCACCCAATCTGGGTGCCCGTGAGGATCAAAATTGGAACACGATGACTAAATGCTAAGTCCGAGTTGACCGAAGGCCATCTCACGCTCGTCAAGCAGCTCTTGATTGGAAGCAGCGATCTTTTCCTTGGCGTAATCTGTCAGGCGGATGCCTTCCACGACGCGCCACTTACCAATGGCATCAACTTTAATCGGCATCGATGTAATCAGACCGGCAGGCGTGCCGTATTCACCGCTGGAGATTACACAGACACTATGGAAATCGCCACGGGTGGGTGTGCACAAATCACGCACGGTATCCACTACCGCATTGGCCGCCGAAGCGGCAGACGAGGCACCGCGTGCTTCAATGATCGCTTTGCCACGTTGGCCCACGACCGGCACGAAGGTTTGCTGCAGCCAAGACTCGTCGGTGATGACGGCGGTGGCTTTTAAACGCCCAATCTTGGCGTTGTAGAAATCCGGAAACATTGTAGGGCTGTGGTTGCCCCAGACACAGAGCTCGGAAACTTCCTTCACGGACACGCCGGCCTTTTGGGCGAGTTGTGTCTTGGCACGGTTCTCATCCAAACGAGTCATGGCGAAGAACTGATTATTAGGAATGTCCGGCGCACTCTTCATCGCAATCAAGCAGTTGGTGTTGCATGGGTTGCCGACCACCACAACACGCACGCTTGGCTTAGCGTTGTCGTTGATCGCCTTGCCTTGCCCCACAAATACCTTGCCATTGATACCGAGTAGATCGGCACGTTCCATACCTTGCTTGCGCGGCACGGAGCCAACCAACAGCGCCCAATCAACCTCTTTGAAACCGACTGCGAGATCGGAGGTCTGCACGATTTCCGTCAAGAGCGGAAAGGCACAGTCATCGAGCTCCATCGCAACACCTTTCAGTGCGGCCATACCAGGCTCGATCTCAATCAGGTTTAGAGCGACGGGTTGATCGGGGCCGAACATTTGACCGGATGCGATACGAAAAAGGAGAGCGTAGCCGATATTACCAGCTGCGCCTGTAACGGCGACACGGATAGGTGCTTTTGATTTCATAATAAACTAGTTGTTTGGTTTCGGTTAACTGGCTGTCGGTTGATTAAAAACTGAAAACAGAATAACTGAGAACAGAAAAACCGCACTCCCCTTTAGCCGAGCTTCTGCATGATCATATCTGTGATCTTCTTAACCAGTGCTTCATCCACTTCTCCAGCTGCAGGCGCCGCGGGTGCGCTGCCTACGTTGCAGCCGCAAGCGGCGGGCTGAGGCTGCGTGTGCACGGTGATTTCACCAGCGTCACAGAGTTCACACTCTTTGAACTCGTCCAGGCGAGAATCGGGCATGCCCAACTTTTTGCGGATTTCGATCAGTTCTTTCAGCTTATCCGGACCATATTGCTTAGGACCACCAATTTGCATGGTGATGGCAACAGTCTGGCAGAACGCATCTGTGTTTTCCATCTTCCAGTAAGCGTCTTCGACATCCTTACCCCAGCAAATCACACCGTGGTTTTGCATCAAGATGGACTGGTGCTTCTTAGCCAATGCACCGACCTCACGCGCGTTTTCAGGCGAGCCTGGAGTTTGGTAGCTCGCGAGACCAATGACACCGAGGAAGACTTCGGGCTCAGGAATCAAGCAAGCAGGTGGCACAACGCCGGCGACTGCGAATGCAGTGCCATAGACCGGGTGTGCATGCACGCAAGACTTCGCCTTGGGTTCAGCCTTCATGATGGCAAGGTGTGTATTGACCTCCGAAGTGCGTGGGCGTGTACCAGCAATTTGGTTACCATCGAGATCGACCATGCAGATATCATCTGCGGTCATGAAGCCCTTTGAAATAAGTGTCGGCGTGCAGAGCACCATGTTGTCGCCAACGCGAACTGTGATGTTACCACCGTTGCCATCGACATAGCCCTTGCTCCAAATGCGCTTACCGATGCCGCACATGCGCTCTTTAATCGATTGGATCTCGGGCGAGTAGAAGAATTTTTCAAGCTCAGCAGCAGTCTTTGGGTCACCGCCTGGCTTCCAGTTATACTCGGCATCGGGCAACTCCGGGTTGTGGATGCGAGGCGCACCTGAAGGAAATGCGGCTGCTGCCGCGGCTGCGGGTGCAGGTGCAGCAGCGCCTGGCTTGGCTTTATGCTTCCGCAGAAGGTCGCGCGCCATCGGCGTGAGCTTCGCGTTTTCTGGAACAGTGCTGAGGCACTGGCCTTGCTTGATCATTTTTTCGAGATCTTTTGCGGTGTAGAGTTTGCTCATAATATGAATGGGTGGACCAGTTTTCACTTGGTCGATTTTCGGTTGGATTTTGTTTGTTAAAGTTTTTTTGGGTTTTCAGTTAATTGATTTTCGCTCGGTCACTTCTCTTTGATAAACTGGTGAACTGGTAACTAATAAACTGGTGAACTGGTAACTAATAAACTGGTGAACCGTTACGCGTCGCTTTGAGGCGGTTCGTAGCGATAGGTGTCGAGCAGTGCGACGCTGATGGCGTCGAGCGGTGTGCGATGGTCAAAGGGCTGCATGGCTTCGGCCCCTTCGACGTAGAGGATGTCGTCCCCCACTCCAGCACCGAGATTGTCGTAAGCGACTAGCGACCAGGCGTCGGACAAACCGCTGGGGTTCTGGCCTGACAATTCTTTAGCTCCCTGTGGCATGACCACGATGTAACGCCCGCCACGCAGACCAGAGTCTGCGTGACTGAGTGTTAAATTTCCGATGACTTTACCTACTTTCATTCTGCGTCGTCGACCAAGCCCATGACTTGGTTGCGTATGGGTGAAGTGTCATCGTGAACGGAATTTTGTGTCCACGAACCATCGGTGGTAATGAAGACTCGTGCATGCTGACCGGCTCCGATCGGATCCAGCGCAGCGAAGGGCGATCCCGCGTCCGCCCCATGCTCATCGATCGGCGTGCAGAGCACGATCTTCTGAGCCTTGAGGCTGGGGTGGCCGATGCTGATCACAGCATGGCCATCTACGCGGGCGAGTATCATTTGTAGGAATTAAGAAAGCTTATCGAACGATGTTTAGGTTATTGACCAATGTGCAACGGCGATAGCGTGTGAATGTGCGCGGTGTAGTGATCCCTTCACCTGTGGTGGTGGCGATCGAGTAGCTGATAAAGCCTTCGCCGCCCATACCGAGACCGGATACACAAGGACCGTTCTTGACGTAGATGGTGGTATCCATCTCTTGCCCCATCTGTGTCAAACGCTCGACGTTCATGGAGTGAATCATTGCGGAGTGCTTGTCACCGTGCTCGGACTGCTTGGCGATACTGAGCGCTTGGCTGAAGTCGTTGGCACGCACGATTGGAAGCAATGGCATCATTTGTTCTTCCTGAACAAATGGATCGTTGGCATCCGTTTCGGCGATCAGCATTTCGACACTGGAGTCGATGTTAAGGCCAGCGATACGAGCGAGTGCATCGGGGTTCGCGCCGACCCACTTGCGGTTGAGCACTGGGCTGCCACAGCCGACGCCGTCCTTGAAGTCGAAGACTTCTTTTTTGATCGCTTCGAGTTGTTGCGCATTGAGCAAGACCGCGCCTTGGCGGATCATCGCATCGAGTGTCTTCTTGTAGGAATCAGCAACGGCGATGATTTGCTTTTCTGCAATGCAGAGAAGGTTGTTATCGAAGCCACCGCCGGTGATGATGTCACGAGCCACGCGATCGAAGTCGAGTGCGCTGCAATCGTCGACCACTACAGGAGGATTACCAGGACCGGCGCAAATCGCGCGCTTACCGGTCTTCATGGCTGCATCGACCACACCTGGCCCCCCAGTGATGCAGAGCAAATCAACATCTTCGTGTGTGCACAGTGCGTTGAAAGAATCGAGTGTGGGCTTTTCAATGGTGCAAACCAGATTACTGATACCGGTTTCGGCTTTGATTGCCTCATTGATTTCGTTCACTGCCAAGGCAGCCACCGCCGCACCGCCTGGGTGCGGGTTAAAGACTACCGAGTTACCCGCAGCCACCATATTAATGATGTTACCGGCAATTGTGGGCACCGAGTGTGTCAGAGGAGTGACCCCGACGATGACGCCCCACGGTGCAGCCTCATCCATGGTGATACCGAAATCACCGCTCATGCCTTGTGGCACCAGAAACTCGGGTCCGAGCACATTTTGCACCCCTTGTAATTTCAAGGGCTTGTGGGCACGACGCCCGATCTTGGTTTCGTTATACTCGATGTCGCCCCAACGCTCGGCGTTGTCGACGCACATCTTTTTGACAAGATTGACAATCGTCGTACGAGCGGCCCAGCCTTTTTTCTGGAGTTGCTCGAAGCCACTGCGTGCAGCGGCGACGGCCTGGTCGGCGTCATCAAAGACACCGTGTTTACCGGGGCGTGATTGGATCGTTGGCATACCAATCGACCCTTTGGACTGGAGCTGTGCGAGCACTTCACTCACCACATCGCGAATCGCAGCTTCATTCAACTGACTCATATAAAGTTCTTTCTATTTGTTAACTGTTCTTAGCTTCGTAAGTCTTCTTACCTCCAATACTGACCGTATCGATCAGTCCGACGACAGCAGCATCGACGGGGAGTTGCTTCAAGCCATCGGCCTGACGAGCGGAACTGCCTTGCGCGAGCATGACAAGTTCCCCCTCCCCAGCTCCGAGCGTATCGATCGCAATAATAGTATTGCTGCCTGGCTTGAATTTAGAGGTATCCTCTGGGTCGACCAGCATTGGGCGAACCATGAGGAGCTTACGCCCCCGCATGGACTCATCCTTTTTCGTCGATACGACGGATCCTATGACTTTTGCGAGATACATCGAAGTTTACTTAGCAGCGCGCTTGGGAGCGGACTTAAGAGCAGGCACGACGTTTTCAACATCTTCGTGAGGGCGTGCAATCACGTGAGCGCTCACGACTTCGCCGTAGCGACCTGCGGCTTCAGCGCCAGCTTCGATCGCAGCATTAACTGCAGCGACATCGCCAGTGACGACCGCACTAACAAGTGCGCTACCGACACCCTTCATAGGGCCGGCGAGTTCAACGTTTGCTGATTTGAGCATCGCGTCTGTGCCTTGAACGAGACCGATGAGTCCTTTAGTTTCGAGAATTCCAATTGCTTGTTTAGCCATAATATTTTTGTAGGTTGATGTTAATTATCTGAATTTAGATTATTGAAAGTTAGGTAAGCGGGGTTTAGCTAGCTTTGACTTTGCGAAAGACTTCTCGTGCGATGACGAGCTCTTCGTTGGCAGGGATGACGAGCACTTGAATGCTCGAATCAGGGGTGCTAATCACGCCTTCGGCTCCACGAATTGCTTTCGCGTTAGCCTCTGGGTCGATTTGCACACCGAAACCTTCGAGACCGGCACAGACTGCAGCACGCAGATCGGCATCATTCTCGCCGATACCGGCCGTGAATACGATCGCCTCAGCGCCGCCCATTTTGAAGAAGAAGGAGCCTGCCCAGTGACGAATGCTGTCAATCAAGACATCGATCGCAAGTTGAGCATTTTCGTTGCCCGCTTCGATCGCTTCGCAAATATCGCGAGCGTCGTTACTGACTCCGGAAAGCCCAAGCAGGCCACTCTCTTTATTGAGCTGACGTTCTGCTTCTTCGACAGAGAGCCCTAACATCTTACAAACGTAAGGGATCGCCATGGAATCCAGGTCGCCGACACGGTTATTTTGCGGCAAGCCGCCTTGCGGGCTAAAGCCCATACTGGCGCCGATCGCGACACCATTTTTAATTCCAGTCACAGAGCTGCTACCACCGAGGTGGCAAGAAAGCACGCGCAGAGGAGCGCCTTCATACTCACCAGGGCCGTCGACATAGAGTTGACGCACACGCTCAGCGACAGCTTCGTTACCCAGCATCTCAGCGGAACGCTCGGCCACAAACTTGTGGCTAGCACCGTGAAAGCCGTAACGGCGGATGCCCAAATCGCGCCAAGCTTGCGGAATCGCATAGTTGTAAGCGGCTGGAATCATCCATTGATAAAAGGCCGTCTCAAAGAGCGCGACCCGTGGCACGGTTGGTAGTTTTTCCGCAAAGCAGCGAATGCCGGCGGCATAGGCTGGATTGTGGGCGGGCGCGACTTCCTTGAAGCCTTCAAGTGCTTCAAGGACGCGCGCATCCGCAGTCACACAACCACTGAGATCTTTGCCGAGAACGGTCTTGAAACCAACGGCATCGATTTCTTCTCCGGATTGAAGATGTCCCTCCCCGACTAAACTCTCCAACATCTCTTCGATGCAGCTAGTGTAGTCAGTGACGCGCTCGAACCCACCACTGGCGAGTTGTGCAGCATTGCTGTCGCTCATATCGAAAAGGCGATATTTGAACGAAGTGGAACCAAGGTTTGCGATAAGAATCTTCATATCTTTTGAGTTAACTAGTTTTCAGTTGGCTGCTTCTCAGTGGTTAAACTGAAGACTGAGAAACGGACAACTGAACAACTGGAAATTGGAGAGCCTAAGCGATCCAGTTTCCTAGTTTACTAAGGTCGTCGTGCGGACGAGGGATCACTTGCACAGCGACCACTTCACCAATGCTACCAGCTGCATCTGCACCTGCTTCAACCGCAGCTTTAACTGCAGCCACGTCGCCAGTGAAGAAGCCTGTAACCAGGCCGGAACCAATTTTTTCGTAGCCAGTCATTGCGACGTCAGCTGATTTAAGTGCGGCATCGCATGCTTCCATGAGGCTCACGAGCCCCTTACATTCGATCATTCCAATTGCTTGTCTTGCCATAATAATATATCTCCCGATTTTTAAGGGTTATGCTTCAAAGTATTTCAACAAGTCATCGTGCGGACGCGCGATCACATGGGAGGCGACGAGTTCGCCAACACGGTTAGCCGCTTCGGCTCCCGCTTCGACAGCCGCTTTCACGCTGCCAACATCTCCTTTAACGAGAACAGTCAAAAAACCGCCGCCGATGGAGACTTGCTTCACAAGGCTGACCGAAGCCGCCTTTGCCATAGCATCACTGGCTTCGATCGAGCCGGTGAGACCTTTTGTTTCTACTAATCCGATGGATTCACTCATAATATGTGTGGGTTGTGTGTTGTGTTTGAATTAAACGCTAGAAAGCGAAGAGTTGTGTAAAATAGAACGCCGACCAAAGGTGGCGAAAATTGCAGAAAATCAGAGCGATTACTTAATTAGCTCGCAGGGGGTGTCTTGAGTAAAGCCGCAGGCATTGCCTTCGTCGGTGTCGATGTGAACCTCCAACTTAAAGGAAGGATCCACACGAACAAAGATACGATCAAAGGTGACGCCAATATCACCGCCGACGCGCAGCTTCATAAATGATTTATCTTCGACACCATAATAAGCGGCATCTTCAGGTGCCATGTGCACGTGCGGTGCCGCGCGAATGACGCCTTCCTTCATCTCAAGGAAACCCGCAGGGCCCATCAACATGCAACCTGGCGTGCCGGCAATATCACCCGAGTTGCGCACTGGAATCTTAAAGCCCAGAGAGATCGCATCAGTATACGCCAACTCAACTTGATCAAAATCACGACAAGGCCCCAAGATGCGCAGATTAGAAATCACGCGACTGCGTGGGCCGATCATAGTCACCGACTCTTTAGCCGCATATTGCCCATCCATATACAGGTCCTTCATCGGTGTCAGCGTGTGGCCCTTACCAAACAAAACCTCAACAGAGGCCTGCGACAAGTGACAGTGGCGCGCACTGACATTAACAACCAAAGGGTTAGGAGCTAAGCTCTGTTGCGAACTTCCCTGACCTACGAAGCGAGAAAGGCTCTGACGCACTAATTGCTCAACCTGAGCACGATTTAGGGGGTTTTGACTCATAGGAATATCTTTATAAAATTGGAATTTAGAAAAGAAATCCAAATTTTAACCACATAAGTCAACATATTTCTTGCGTTTTCCCAAATAAATCAAAAATTAGTGGGCATGCTTGCCCCTGAACGCCAACAGCAAATACTAACACTTCTAGAGGAACGTGGCACCGTGCGCACGATCGACCTCGCCGAAGAATTCCAAGTGACCGACGAAACGATTCGTCGCGACTTGCAGGTCCTCGCGGACAACCAACAACTTAGCCGTGTCCACGGAGGAGCCAGCAGTCTGAATGGACGCCCCAAGCTACAGTCCTTCAGCGAACGACACTTACTAGAAGTCAAAAAAAAGGAGGCCATCGCCAAAGTCGCCCTAGAGCGCATTCACCCCGGACAGACCTACGCCTTCGACAGCAGCACCACAAGCTTCGCACTGGTCACACTATTGCCCGACCTGCCCTACCGCGTATTGACGAATGCCTATGCGGTGATCGATCAACTCGTCCACACAGACCAGATCGACTTAATCTCTACCGGAGGCAAATACCACCCCAAGACACAAACATTCATCAGTGGCGACAGCTATAACATGCTGCGCCGACACAACATCAATTGCGCTTTCGTATCCTGTATCGGACTCGACCGGCATCGCGGCCCCTCCGAAGGCTTCGAACAACAGGCTGCCTTTAAAGAGACGCTGATACAGATATCGCAAAAAGTCGTATTACTAGTCGACTCCACCAAACTCAACCAAAACTCAGAATACTTTTTCGCGAACCTAAGCGATATTACCGAAATCATTACCGACGACGGTGCGCCCACTGACTTCATAAAAGACCTGCGAGCTGCTGGCTGCACCGTAACGATCGCCAAACCCTAACTACCAACCACATGTCAGAGAAAAAAATCTACCTCGCTGTCGACCTAGGCGGTGGCAGCGGACGCGTCCTAGCCGGAGAATTCGACGGCGAACGCATCGAGCTACACGAATTAAACCGGTTTGAAAACCGCCCATTGGAATTGCCCGACGGACGTCATTGGAACCTTACGGGCATTTATCTCGACGTATTGGACGGACTCAAGAATGCGGCCAAAAAATATGGCAAACAGCCCATCAGCGTTGGCATCGACACATGGGGCGTCGACTATTCACTACTCGACAAAGACGGCCACCTACTCGGGCTCCCTTACCAATACAGAGACCCTCGCACCGATGGCATGATGGAGCACGCGTTCTCCATCATCCCGAAAAAAGAAGTCTACGAGGCCACCGGCATTCAATTCATGCCCTTCAATTCGGCCTTCCAACTACTCTCAGAAGTGCAGCGCAACAGCCCCGCACTCGAAGCGGCCGAAGATCTCCTCTTCACGCCCGACCTACTGGGCTACTGGCTCACAGGCAGCAAGACCCAGGAGCGCAGTATCGCCAGCACCTCCCAACTCTATAATCCCAACATTCAAGACTGGGACTATCCGCTGATCGAGTGCCTAGGCCTGCCCAAGCGCCTGTTTAAACAAATTAGCGATGCCGGTGACACTCTGGGCGAATTACGCACACACCTGAAACAACACACAGGTCTGAAGAAACTTAAAGTGATCACAGTCGGAGGGCATGACACCGCCAGCGCAGTGGCCGCAGTGCCGAGCCAAAAGACAACGCCCGCCTTCCTGAGCAGTGGCACTTGGTCACTGATGGGGCTCGAACTGGCCAAACCGGTCATTTCAGAACAGTCCTTCCAAGACGCCTTCACCAACGAAATCGGCGTCAACGGCAGCCTTCGCTTCTTAAAGAACATCTGCGGTCTCTGGCTAATTCAAGAATCACGCCGCTACTGGCTCAATCACGGGCACGACTACAGCTACGCCGACATGGCAGGGCTGGCCTCGAAAGTAGAGCCTTTCCGCTCACTCGTCGACCCCGACGATCCCCGTTTCACCGAAGCGGGCCGCATGCCAGAGAAGATTCAAGATTTTTGCCGCGAGACCAAGCAACAAGTGCCCGAGACTCCTGGCGAAACAATCCGCTGCATCTACGAAAGCCTCGCACTGCGCTATGCCGAAGTGTGGGCAAAACTCCCGAACTATACCGACCAAGCGCCCGATTGCTTACACATTGTCGGTGGAGGTTGTCAGGATAAGCTTCTGAATCAATTTACCGCCAACGCGCTGGGCGCCAAGGTGCTGGCAGGCCCGGTTGAAGCCACTGGCCTCGGCAACATCATTGCACAAATGATGGCCGACGGCGTGATAGAGACACTGGCCCAAGGCCGCGAAATCGTCGCTAAATCCTTTCCACTGGAAAGCTACGAACCAGTCGACACCGCCGACTGGGATGCGGTGAAAGAGCGCTTCGCACAACTGAGCCAGTCAGACTGAGCGCGCCACAAACAAAGCAATTCACTAATAACACCCAAGAATCAACGAAACACACTTCACTCAAAAGCAACTAGTAAAGCGTCGATCGTTCCACCAGTTCCATCATGAGCATGATCCACACACCTCCCAATCGCCCCTACGGCAAGTCCATCCAACTGATGTCGACCTGTCTTTGCGACGCCTTTTATGCCGACGTGGCGCAAGCCACTGTCGAAGTACTTGAGTTTCTCGGTTGCGAGATCGAGCTACCCGATGGCCAGACTTGCTGTGGGCAGCCAGCCTTCAACTCCGGCGATTGGGCCAGCTCACGTAAAGTGGTTCGTCACACTGCCAAAGTCTTTGCAGGCGACAAACCGATCGTGGCTCCCTCCGGCTCCTGCGCGGCCATGATCTTTCACGGCGCACCCTTGGAATTCGAAAAAGAGCCCGATCTGCCAGAAATTCAAGCCCTGGCCAACCGCACTTGGGAGTTACTCGACTTCATCGTATTTGGTCTCGGCGTGACTGAGTGGCCCGGCAAGTTCGACGCCAAGATCACCGTGCACCGCAGCTGCCACCTACGCGGCTCACGCAGCCCGGAAGCGATGGCAACCCTGCTGAGCTCGATCGAAGGCCTCCACGTGGAGCCGATCGATGAGACCGAACAATGCTGCGGCTTCGGCGGCACCTTCGCCGTCAGTTTCCCAAACATTTCCAACAGCATGGGCACGCTCAAGATCGAAAAGCTCACCGCGTGCAAGCCCGACATCGTCGCGGCCGCAGACATGGGCTGCATGATGCACTTCGGCGGTATGATGGAGAAACAAGGCTTCCCGCAAAAGCGTATGCACGTCGCACAGATCCTCCGTGACTCACTTAAAAACGCCGGTAAAATTTAAGCTATGAAGACACAACAACAAATCGATCGCACCGCACGCGACCTCGACCCCGAAGTTCACGATTCCAACTTCATGGGCGCGAAGCTCAAATCCGAGCGCCGCTACGCCACACTTCAGCGCGACTACGACGATCCCGACAAGCTGCGCGAAACCGCCGGCCTGATCAAACAACACACGCTCGAGCACCTCGACACCTATTTAGAACAAGCCGAAGCCTCCTTTCAGCGCAATGGAGCCACCGTGCACTTCGCCGTCGACGACGAGGCCGTCAACGCGAAGGTGCTGAGCATCATGAACGAGAACAATGCCAAGAGCCTGGTGAAGTCAAAGAGCATGCTGACCGAGGAGACCCACATGCTCAAATACCTCGAAGACCATGGCAAGGAGGTCGTCGAAACCGACCTCGGTGAGTTCATTCTACAAATCGACAACGACCACCCCTCGCACATTGTCACGCCCATCGTGCACAAAAACCGTCGCGGCATCGCCAAAAGCTTCGAGCGCGAGGGCCTCGGCGACTACAACGACGATCCTGAAACCATCACCCGTCGTGCTCGCAAACACCTGCGCCAAAAATACATCGACGCCGATGTCGGCCTAACCGGAGGTAATTTCGTATCGGCAGAAAGTGGCCGCGTGGTGCTGGTCACCAACGAAGGCAACGCCCGCTTCTGCATGGCCGCCAATAAAATTCACATCGCGGTGATCGGCATCGAAAAACTAGTCCCCACCGACCGCGACCTCGGTCTCCTCCTCAACCTGATCGGACGCTCCGGCACTGGCCAACAGCTCACCGTTTACAATCAATTCATCGCCGGCCCCCGCGCCGAAGGACAGCCCCACGGGCCCGAACAGACACACATTATCTTCGTCGACAATCGTCGCACCGAAGTGCTGGCCAGCGACTGTCGAGAGATCCTGCGCTGTATCCGCTGCGGTGCCTGCCTCAACGTGTGCCCGATCTACCGCCAATCCGGCGGACACGCCTACCGCAGCGTCTACCCCGGCCCCGTCGGCGCGGTATTGAGCCCACTACTGGCAGGCAATCGCTTCCCCGAATTGGCCGACTTGCCAAAGGCCTCCAGCCTCTGCGGTGCCTGTAACGAAGTCTGCCCAGTCAACATTCCGATCCCCGACCTACTGCTGCGCTTGCGCGACAAAGCCAAACGCGAAGGTGCCAAGATCGCAATGAAAGGCACTCCCAACCTCGGCATGTGGGCGACCCTCTGCTCTCAGCCCACCATGTGGAAGACCGCCCTTTCGATGGGGCACACAATGAACTATATTCCCACCGAAATGGTGCCGCACCCCTCTGCCAAATCCTGGCAGGGCGCACGTAAGCTGCCCAAGTTCCAAGGGGGCGAGTTCCGCAAATGGTTCAAAAACAGAAGCCAGTAAACAAATTCCAGCCATCAGCAGCCAAAGCTGAAAACTGGAGAACCGAACACTAGACAACCCATACATCATGTCTGATAGAGAAAAAATATTTTCCGCCATCCGCGCGGCCCTGGACCCACTGCCCACACGCACCGAAAAGCCAGCCTGGGAAGAATCACTGGTGGTCTGCAATCCCTCCGGCGAATTCGACAGCCTTAAGGCGCAATTCGCCGACAAGTTAGCCTTTGCCAGTGGTCGTTTTTACGACTCCGTCGACGCACTGGTCGCATTCCTCGAAGCGGAAGATAGCACCTTCGGCTACTGCGATCCCGCACTCGCACACCTGCTCGAAGGCGCAGCAAACATCCGCTTCGATACTGAATACGATCCGGCCAAGATCGACGAATACAGCTTCGGCCTCACAAAAGGCAGCGCAGGCATTGCAGAGAGCGGCACCATCATGCTCAAAGACGGCGACACCTCCGCTCGCTTAGGCGCACTCGCCCCATGGATTCACATCGCAGTGATCGATGAGGCCGACATCGTGCCCCACATTCCTGCGGCCATCGAACGCTTCGGCGACGATCCATCCATCATCTTTGCGACTGGCCCCTCAAAGACTGCCGACGTCGAAGGCATCCTGATCGAAGGCGTCCACGGCCCCGGCATCCAAGTCGCGCTCGTACTTTCCTAGATTTCTAGAAAGCTACCAACTTTCTATACCGACCAAAGCCCACCCTTGCACGCCTCATTCCGAGTGCGTGGCAGGCATTATCATCAATAGTAATATACGATTATGAATACGGTTATGGAAAAATACATCAGTTACATCAACACGCTCAGCGGTAATATCTTACTCGGCTGCGACGGTTTCGTCGATGAAACCTACGAAATTGTCGAAGAACGAAAAAGTCTAACTGAGTTCACCGCAATTGAGCACCTCAAACAATTTGGCGAACTATTGGTCGAGCGTGCCGACGGTGGCGTGGGCGTCGAACTCGTGCCCAAACGTCGTTGCGAAGGTGGCTTCGGTATCAATTCAGGGCGCATCGCCGCCATCCTAGGCCTCAAGCCACGCCTGCCCGGTCTCTACGGCAAAACAAGTCTCGATCCTGCCTTTGTTGAATTTGAAGACAGCTGCGACATCTACTCAATGGGCGATCCCGCATTGACCATTGCCATAGAATTCGGCGACGGAAAATTGCTGATGACTAACCTCGAAGCGGTCTCCAGCCTAACTTGGGCTGACTTCGAAACACACTTTAGCGAAGAACAACGCAAAGAGCTATTCTCCGATGTCGACATCCTTGGGCTCGGCTACTGGTCGCTCACCGCCGACTTCGACGGCTTCTTCCAAGGCTTCATGCAGCAGTATGAGACGCTCACCCCGCCCCGCCGCATGTTCTTCGACTTCGCGGATATCAAGAAGAAGTCCAGCGAGTCCTTTGTGAAGTCTTTGGAGATGATTAAGGCTTACAACAGCAAGATCCCCATGACTTTCAGCCTCAACGAGCATGAAGTATTAGAACTGTGCTCCAGAGTCGGTATCGAACGTCCGGAACTCAATCCCGCAACGATCGGTGCCACATTAAAAGTCGCGCGCGAAAAAATCGGCTTCGATGAGCTCGTCGTCCACACACCGGAGTTCGCTGCCGCATCCAGCGCGAAAGATGGCGAAGCCTATGCCATCCAAGAGCGCCAAACTAAAGTCATCCGCTCCGCGGGGGCCGGCGACAGCTTCAACGGCGGCTACATGTGCGCCTCGCTCGGCGACCTGCCCTTGAAAGAACGCCTCGTCATGGCCAACGCCGCGACCGCCTTCTTCGTCACCCACGCCACCGGCCCGACTAAAGAAGAGCTGATCGCTCAAATCGAAAAAGCCTCCGATAAATAAGAAAGTCCCAATAAGGAAGACATGATGAAGACTGTTTATAAAATCCCCCTACTGGACCCTCAATCTACCGAAGGATTCAAAGCCATACAACTCAAAGGCGACAGCCCATCCAAGTGGTCCGTCAACTCCTACGTCCTGCGCGGTGGCCTGCAAGAAGGCGTGCAAGTAGTCGAGATCAATAACAGCAAGCTCAGCTTCGCCGTGCTGCCCACCCGCGGCATGGGCATCTGGAAAGGACAATGCGGCGAGGTCAAGCTCGCTTGGGAGTCCCCCGTCAAAGATCCCGTCAACCCCGCTTTTATCAACCTACAAGATCGCGGCGGACTCGGCTGGCTTAAGGGCTTCAACGAATGGCTCGTACGCTGCGGCCTCAATAGCATGGGCGCTCCCGGCATGGATACCGTGCTCGACTACAGCGGCAACGAGTTTGAAGTGCCACTCACACTACATGGCAACATCGCCAATGTGCCCGCCCGCGCCGTCAGCATCGAAGTCACCGACGAGGCCATCACCCTGCGCGGTGAAGTCGATGAGTCCATGATGTTTGGCCCCGCCCTACGACTCAACACCGAGATCCGCACCGAATTCGCATCCGGCGCCCTGCGTATCACCGACACCGTGACCAACTTGGGCAACAACCCGCAGGAGCACCAAATGCTCTACCATATTAACTATGGGGCTCCCATCCTCGAAAAAGACGCCCGCCTAGTCGCGCCCTACAAACAAGTGGCCCCGCGCGATCCGCGCTCAGTAGAAGGCATCGATCACTTCGACAGCTATGGTGCCCCTGAAATCGGCTTCGTCGAACAAGCCTACTTATATCAACTCGTAGGCACTGAGGACCGGCAGGAAACCATCACCTTGCTACGCAATGCCGCAGGCGACAAAGCCTCATTGCTTCGCTTCTCGCTGGAAGACTTCCCCTGCTTCACGCAATGGAAAAACACCGCTGGTGAAGCCGATGGCTACGTAACCGGACTTGAGCCTGCGACCAATTATCCAAATTCCCGACGCTTCGAAAGAGAACAAGGGCGCGTGATCAGCCTAGCCGGCGGCGAGTCGCGTAGCACACAGATTACAATTGAAGCACTGGATAGCAGCTCAGCTGTAGCCGCCGTGGAAAGCGAAATCGAAGCACTGCAAAAAACAGTCTCCGGCACCGTCCACCCACAACCACTCAGTCATTTCTCAGGCAGTTAAGTCTGTTCGTCAAAAATTAATTCTGAGCCGGGCTAGGAACGAACATTCCTAGCCCGAGCCCCTCTGCCCGATAGTGAAGAGAAGAGAGGAAAGATCAGCAGGCCCCTCTAAAAATTTAATTCTCGAGCTAGCAGACAGCAGACAGCAGACACAGCACAAGAGCGTAATCAGACTCGAATCGCCTCAATTTAAAGTCTTCAAATGCCATAAAACGTATCAAGCAGGACACTCATTGAATAGGTTGAATTGGACAGTGGGTGAATAATCCGAGTATTCCTATGATGATCCTATCTGATCCCCAATCAAGGACCTAATCTATGAGAATTAAATTACCTAAAAAACGCTTGTTGCTTTCTGCTGCATTTTTAATCGGCCTGCAGGCAACAGCTGCTGATCTGTATATGCTTCCGCAAGGAGCTGGCGAAAAAAACGGGCTAAACTGGGAAAATGCGCTTTCCTATGCGGCCACAGAGAATAGCTTAGAAGAAGCTTGGCAACAACTACACCCCGGTGACACACTCTATCTGGGCGGTGGACAATACCAAGCCCGCAGCATGCAATTAAGTGCGTCAGCCTCCGCCGACAATCCGATTACACTAAAGGGCGTGAATCGTAACGGACAACGCCCAGTCTTTACGGGCAATTGGAAGAAAGAGGACAAAGCGAGCGGCTTCACTCTAATACAACTGACATCCGAGTCTAAAGGCTGGGTGTTTGAAAATTTCGAAGCACACAAAGTTCGCAGTGTCTTTGAAACCCGCACCCCTGGTCGCGTTTCTGAGGGTAAAATCGTAGACGTTGATGTGCAAGAAACTCGCGATGCCTTTGTGTTCCGCGGTGGAGCCATGGCAGCCAAACCAGAAATCGGCTCGCATGACATCGAGATTCGCGACTGTGATGTGAAATACTACACCAAACGCGGCTTCCGTTTTCGCGACGGTTGCTACGACATCCAAGTAATCAACTGCACTGCAGACGCAGGTGGCAAAGAATGGTATGTTGAAGCCTTCCCAATGAGCTTTAACGTAATCGGTGGGGCCAAAGGCACAAACGTGTATGATCACGACATCACCTTTATCGACTGTATCGCTAGCAACAACTGGCATATCAACGGTGATAGCTACTGGAATGGCGATGGCTTTTGCGCCGAAGGCACCGCTTATAATTTGACTTACATTCGCTGTGAATCTTATGGCAACACTGATGGCGGCTGGGACGACAAATCCGCCAACCCCCTACTCATAGGATGCATCGCCAAGGACAACAAAAAGAACTACCGCTTTTGGAGCGGCGCTCCAGGTGCACTCTTGTGGAACTGCGTCTCAGCAGAGCCCAACAAACGTGGCGGCAATTCCGACTATGTCGGCCTGTGGACCAAGGGTAAGATACGCATCCATAATTCCAGCTTTGTTGATTCCAGCAAACCACTTGCCCTCAACGACTGGAGGGTCACACCTGAACAGATCGCAAATATGAATATCAGTGTGAACAATTCCCTGATTGAACTTCCAGAAGGTAAAGAACTACCTGCCCCCAACTACACAGTAAGCAATACAGTCATTCGTCCACTAAACGAAACAGGCCTGAGCGCAAATGGCGTGGGTTATAAAAAAGATATGCGCGAGGCGCAAATACTACTGACAGAAGTGCGTCCTCATCAGCCGCGTATCGAGAAAGAGGGCCGACTACTAGAGACTAAGCCACTCAATGTTTTCTCTGAAAAAAATCCCAGCGGCTGGTATCTCAGCGACTGGAATAACGCAAAAATGAAAATCGCCAAGGGCAAAGGAATCAACGACTCCAACGCTCTTGAAGTCAGCACAAATGGCAGCAAGGGCGGCGGTGCCACATATCGAACAAAGCGCGACTCCGCCACCATCAAGTTTGCAAACTTCCAGAAAAGCGATTGGGCGCTCAAGATGTCCATTCGCACCGGCAGCACGAATCTAAGCGGCCTAGAGCTACGTGCCCTCACTATGGCCGAAGCCCCTAAGACCAAAGAAGTTCCGCTACCAGGCACCCTAAACGGCTCAATTACCGGTTGGCAAGAAATAAGCATCCCACTCGCAAAACTCAAAGCAAGCGCGTCTGAAGCGAACTTCGCAAATTTTGCTGGGTTCTACATACGAGCCAACGGTTCAATGGCTGGACCGCTCTATATCGACAACGTTCGCCTAGAGCCGATGAATTAATCGGCTCACAGTTTTCTCTTCCCCTGCGACATAAGAACCTAGAGGGAATAGATAAAAACTCAAAAAGAAAGGCCCGACCGGTATTGACCAGTCGGGCCTTTTCGAATCAACAGATTCAAAATCCTTTGGGACCACTCGCGTTCGCGTAACCGAACACGGCTGAAAGTAAGGTTTGAGTTGATCAGAGCTCCCACCGTCACCATTAAACGGGATAGTCGACCGTCCGCTGCCCAGCTGGGCGTATTTTTTCTGGAGGCAAGATTTCTGCGCGCGGCTCCCCGAGTGACGCCATTCGCTCCAAGAGTGTTTCTCGAAAGCCGTCGCAAATACCACGATGGCTTTCCAGATCCACTAAGTTGGCTAATTCATAAGGGTCCGTCTGCAGGTCATATAAATGCGTTTCGTGATACTCGGGTGCCGTGCCCTGGCTTCGATACTCATTCGAAGCCGTAACTGCGTATTTCCAGCGTGAAGTACGTAGGCAGCGTCCGGGTGCCATCCCAATATCGCCGAATTGGCTGTAGCTCGTATCGGCCAGTTCGCTATCCTGCCCCTTACGCTTTGGAAGTAATGACTTCCCTTGCATCGCGGGGGGGACCTCCAAACCAGCTGCTTCCAACAGCGTCGGCGCTAAGTCCACCAAGCTCGCTGCACAAGTCTGTTCACCACCACCATTCCACTGCTGCCCCCAAAAGACCATCGGCACACGCAAACTGACGTCGTGAGGCGAACGTTTGTATTCCGAGTTTCGCGTCTTAAAATGGCAACCGTGGTCGCTGATAAAAACAATCATTGTATCCTCACGGAGACCAGACGACTCCAGTGCATCATTTAAACGCCCCAGCCCCTGATCAATACGTTGGATAATGGCACAATAACCGGCCCAATCTTTCGCCGCCGAACCTCCCAGCGACTGTAGGTCGGGGGGCAGTGGTGAAGCTATATGATCGCGCTCGTGACCACGCGGCGCGGGATAAGAATCGTCGGTATTTTGATGATGAGGCTCCAAGAGCGAAAGCCACAGCATGAAAGGTTGATCCGGCACCAGACTTCGCTGACCAATATAACGTATCGCAGCATCGACCATTGCATCACTTCGATAGCCACTTAAGCGCTGCTCTCGATCATCCTTATCCCAGAGCCGAGCAGAGTAAGGACCACTGGTCAACTCCACACAATTCGCCCCCAACCAATCTTGATAGCCTCCTCGATTCTTAGCAGGCACCGCACCTGGCCCCGTGCCCTCTGATAAATGCCATTTCCCAATATAGCCAGTCCGATAGCCAGCAGCATTAAAACACTCTGCGAGCTTAGGACTGTCAGGCCGTAGGCCGAACCCGTTTCTCCAGACTCCAGTCGTGGTGGCGTATTGCCCCGTTTGCAAACAGCTGCGTGCGGGCCCGCAAACAGGCTGCGGCGTGACAGCCTCCCGAAAAAAAGTTCCTTGTCGCGCAAAGCGATCCAGATTTGGAGTCAGCCCTTGATTATTACCATTTACACCCAAAGTATCCCAGCGTTGCTGGTCCGTAAAAAACACGATAATGTTCATAAGCTTTCGACAATAATGAAATGGGGAATGTACCTTGGAACGCACCGCCCCAAGAGCCCGACATGTGGCATATCAGAAACACTCAGGCACTGGGCGATAAATCAACGAAATTCGGCTCCACCCCATCGACATAAATACCTAGCATATTTCTCCGGTCATTTAAATCAACAGAGATTTGCGCACGGCCATTACAAGCGCCAACGCGGCGACTCCCGCGAACTGTGCCTTGATTGTCGATCATGCGACCATTACCAGCGAGCGAGAAACGATAAAAGTCCTTCGCATCCAGACAGGGCACGCCCTCTGCATCAACGATCTGACAGTGCACGGTGGCAACACCCTCTTTGGTATCCACGCTATCGATACGTATAGCGGCAGGCACTCCCCAAGCCTCGGTTTGATACGACTGAGTGATCTCGTCCTCAACGGTCGCACTCTCGGCATAACCGATGGCCTTCAAAGTGTAGCGGCCTTCGGGCAGATCGACGCCCCAGCGTAAGTTAGCGGCGGGAAAGTTCTGACTATCGCGCTCACGACGGCCTAGGCTGACACCATCGAGAAAGAGCTCTACCTCCGGGCAGTTCGAATAGACTTTGATATATTTGCGCTCCCCGGCCTGCCCCCAGCGCGTCGGCCAAGAATGACCGTAGATGTGCACCATAGGCTTGTCAGCCCAGTAACTTTGGAAAACATAATAGCCCTCCTTGGGAGTCATGTCACGCTCGAGCACACCCTTTTGGTTCATATAAGGCAGTGGATTTTCCGGACACACGGGCGTGGAAAAGTCTTTAAATGGCCACTGCGCAGCGCCTGTAAGCTCAGGCATGGTTTCCTGCTCCTTCAAGTGCCAATCGACCAGATCACAAAAGTATGTCTCGGTCCAGTCAGTGTCTTTGCTAGCGCGGGCTTGCCCACCTTCTAGAAAGTAATCGCCGTCTTGTTCATCGGCCCCCTGCCCTGCACGAATTTCTTCTAGCCCTTTGGCGCTATCTTCGGTGTGGCGGCCGGCATGATTGTCACCGCCCCACTCAACATGCAAGACGTGCTTATGCTCCTGAATCGCGGTGAGCGCGGCTTTCTTATACTCGGTATACAGCCCACGATACCAGCCAGCCCAGATGCTCGGCGAATACACATCGACGATGTCAGCACAAAAGGCACAACGCCGGATCGCGGTTTTTCGAGCAGGGTCCAACTGATGCGACAGCTCATTCAGCTCACGCATAAAATCGCGGATGGCATCTTGGTCAAATTCTTCAAAGTCGGCCGGCCAATCATTTTCATTACCCAGCCCCCAAATAATGACGGAGGGGTGGTTGCGATGCTGACGAATCATGTTACGCAGCATCCGGCGACACATTTCACGATAGCTCTCCGAACCTAAACCACCACGACACCAAGGAATTTCTTCCCAAACTAGAATCCCGAGCTCATCGCAAAGCTGCAGCACCAGCTCAGATTGTTGATAATGACCGAGACGGATGAAATTTACGCCCATCTCTTTCATCAGGCGGAACTCTTCGCGGATCTGCGCCCCCGTCATAGCTTGCGCAACACCGGTTCTATACGAATATAATCCCAATCTATTGCGGGCCGATAGATCAAGTGCACAGGTATTGTTCAAGGTATATTAAAAACCCTTGCACTT
>CEUD01124727.1_pt1 | contig 23624 bp, 20 predicted proteins | sample 356481 | NCBI WGS metagenome assembly CEUD01 (sample SAMEA2623314, study PRJEB7988) | marine metagenome | isolation source: saline water (ENVO:00002010), including | reverse complement strand
TGTGAAGCGTGCTAAAGAGTAAGTGCCCCGTAAGCGCAGCTTCCACGGCGATGCCAGCAGTTTCGCGGTCACGAATTTCCCCCACCAGAATCACATCCGGATCCTGACGCAAAAAGGCGCGCAGGGCAGACGCAAATGTGAGCCCGATTTTGCGCTGCATCTGCATTTGCAAGAGTCCAGGCAAGGTATACTCGATCGGGTCCTCCGCCGTGCGAATACAAATATCAGCTGTATTGATCTCGTTGAGCGCGGAATAGAGCGTCATCGATTTACCCGAACCAGTCGGTCCACAGTGCAAGATCATGCCATAAGGCCGCTGAATCAGCTCACGATAGAGCCCGAGGTTGCGCTCAGAAAAGCCAAGCGCTGGGAGAGGCAAGGTACTCTTCTGCTTATCTAAGATACGCATGACCATCCCCTCGCCGTGATTCAACGGTGCGGTCGACACACGCAAGTCGATATCGACCCCACGCTTATTGTATTGCTTAAAAATAATACGTCCATCCTGGGGCATGCGCTTCTCCGCAATATCCAATTGTGCCATCACTTTTAGGCGTGCCAACAATGCTCCCGAGGCCGCAGTTGGTATCGTCAAACGATTTTGCAAGACGCCATCAACGCGCACGCGCACGCGAGTTTCTTTTTCAAATGGCTCGATGTGAATATCACTGGCACCCGCGAAATACGCCTCCTCTACAATCCGGTTTGCCAGCTTGATAATCGGCGCCGACTCTTCATCAGAAAAATCATCCTCGTCGATCTCTTCCTCGCTCTCATAGTCCGCACCAAGTGCCTCAACCACATCACCAAAGCCAACTGCCTGACGCTGATCATCTTTATCATCAACAAGTTTCTCGATCTCGGACTGCAGCCCCAACAAAACAGACACTTTCATGCCCGAAATCTCATGCACCTTACTAGTCACATGCAGATCAAATGGGTTACTCAGTGCGATGATAATATAGTCGCCCGCAAAGCCTAGCGGCAGAACTTTATGCGTCTGGCAAAAATCCTTATCCAGCTTGGAGTAAGTGGTCTCCGTGACCATGCAACGCTTGATATTAATTGGCGTCAGATCAAAAGCGCGGCTTTTCGCGAATAACAATTGATGCTGCGTAATTCTATACTCGGTTGCCAGTAAGGCCTCGACCGCATCGCCTGACATCTCCTCATCTGTCTCGATGATATTCTTAAATTGCGCCTCGGTCAAATGACCCATCTGGAGTAAATTGTCCAGAATAGCAGTTTGGATACGAGCAAGAGCCATAATCTAAGAGTGAGTCAAGGGGGAGGGAAGTCAGGCGTAAAGATCAAATCCGGCCGAGCTCTTCCCGGAGCAGCGGCATGTTCTTTAAGTCGGCTTTAGTTTGAACTGAAGGGTCGAGCTCTAGCTTTTTTGCGAGTTCAGCGGCGGTCAATCCGCCTTGCAGCAACTGCTCTTGCAGGTAGCGCTGTTGTTCTGCTTTCATCAAAGTGTGCATGCGAGCCTCCGCAGGAACTAGAGTAATAGGCGCTCCAATTACCTCGTTCAACACGTCAAGCGTGATCGACTCATCGGCACTCGTATGAACCGCACCATTCACTACTTCCTGAATTTGTTTATAATTACCAGGCCACTCATAGGAGAGTAAACCATACACTGCCTCGGGTGTAAATTCACCGCATAAACTACGCCCCGCGCGCTCCGCAGCGATACGAGCGACTCGCCGTGCATAAACCGCTAAATCACTTGGACGCAAACTAATGCTAGGCAGCACAACCCCCGCCTCACCAGTCGCGTCTTCAAAGGCTGTGCGTATTGTCTCAGTCGTATCTTCGCTAACGATATAAATGATCAATAAGGACTCTGAGCCTTCGACTTCTCGCTGCGCAGCTTCAGTCAATTTATGCGCTCGCGGCATATCATCGACCGAATTCAAGCGTACTCCCACCACCCGACTCTTTTCAAAATCAGAAAGCACAGTTCGCAACTTCGAAACAGCCTCCGAGACCAATAGAGGTAAATCAAAGAGATCAACTGGCATATCACCATTTCCGCGCCAGCGCGATAAATCCTTAATCGCAAGCTCCGCATCACCGCCGCGTGGCTCTAATATATAGAGCTCGGCCCCTTCCTTGGCAATGCCCCATGCGCTTTGTAAGAAGCGATTTGCCAAGAAATTACTTGCACTAAAAAAGCGCGGTTCCTCAGGAAAACTCAGTGCAATCGCTTCTGCGGCAGCAGCTTGCCCCTCTTGCGCACATTGCTCCTTTTCCAGATCTGTCATTGGATCCGAGAAACGCGCGACATGCTGTAGAAATGCTCCCGTATCTAGTGGCTTCTCCATCACGAGCGTCACACTCATATTCGCCACCTTGACCAGCTCGGGTGTATTCATCAGCCCAGAGACCAGGATGAATGGCAGGTTCGGATACAACTCCCGAGCTTTTTTCAAGAAGTCGGCACCATCCATAACAGGCATCTTATAATCGGAAATCACGAGATCGTAGGGTATCTCTTCCAACTGTGTAATCGCCCGCTCTGGACGAGTAGCCATATCCACGCGATAATTATTCTCCCGAAGTAAATCCTGGAGCATCTCTGCGTAGTTCTCTTCGTCGTCTAAAACTAATATTCGTCCGGCCATATAATATATCTTTTCTATATTCCCCTAAAAAAGCAGCATTTAACTATTTCATCTTTGCCTCGATAGTGGTCACGTCGGTCCCCCAAAAGCTAGCCGCCCGACTCTGATCTCCACCAAACAAGACAGCTGCCGCACGTAAATAGTCGACCTGTTGACTGGAAAGGTGCGACTCATAGAGCGTGCGTGGCGAAGCTCCTGAACTCACCCGAAGGGCCGATTTTACCGCAGCGTGTGTAATCACATCACCCGGATTATCTTCAACAATCTTACGCACAGTCACGCGTAACTCCTCATAGTTACGTTCCCAGGAATGCTGACGAAACAAATCGCGCGCCGAACGTTCAAACCGAGGAACCGCCGCCAAGGAAGCCTCGCGAGCGACTTCAACAACCAGTTGTTGTGCCATCACCCCGACATCGACATTACACTCGCGCAAAGGCGGCACCTGCACCTCAGCAGTTCCCATCAAAATGTATAAATTTTCATCGATCAGACCTTCGTCGAAAAGAGAATCCAAATCCCCACTCACGCAAAAAATCGTTCGTAGAACCACGTCAAACACATCAAAGGGGCCTTCATGCTTAGCCAGTGCAGTCGCCAGCTTTTTTTGCGCCACATCCATAGTCTCCAGCTCCAGCAGCACACATGTCACGCGCTCGGCACCCTGCTCCTTGGCAGCTTCGATCAACGACAACGCTTGCTGCTCATCAAAGGAGCCGGCACTGAGGTAGATGAAATGTTCTTCATGACTTTCGTAAAAACCACGAATATCTTCACAAATACTGCGGTAGTGCATACCAGGCTCCCCAATCAGAGACAGGGTAGATTTAAAATTACGCAAGCTATACAAACGCTCAGCAAAAGAGGCTGACGCACCTGATTTGCAGGGGTATGAACGAAACGAGAAGCCAAACTTAGCTCCAGCATCCCCCGCATCGTCAACGACGTCCGCATGCGCGGGGGCCTTCTCGATTTTCTTCGCCTCTTCAATTAACTCGGCAGTTCGCTCCATTAAAGAAAAAATATTGAGCGGCTTCAAAAACACGCCGCCGACACCTTCACTGATCAACTCACGAATCGTATCATTTTCTAAATAGCCTGATACCATAATGACAGGCACTTCAGGCTTCACCTCCTTGATCACCTTCATGAACTCGGCCCCCGTCATATCTGGCATTTTATGGTCGGTCACCACAAGATCGTACTCCGTTTCACGAAAGACTTCAACCGCCTCGATGGGATCGGTGATAGAAGTCACGATGTAATCGGCTTGTTCGAAAATATCTGTGAGCAGACTGTTAAAGTCTACATCGTCATCTAGAATTAAAACGCTGTATGCCATATAAAGTTTAAATTAAATTCTTGTTCATCTTTATTACGATTCCTCTTCGGCAGCATCTTCGGCTTCGTGAACTTCCTCTATGCGCTCCAAGGCACGACTCAGTGACGACATTGACGTGCCGTACCAAAGCACTCGCCCGTCGAGCGCCTCTTCCCAATATTTAACTACGGGCGCACTCATATAGTAGCATGAAGCCAACATGTAAGTGCCTTCGACATGGTCAAATGGAACCGTCGACGAGGCCCAACATAACGGTAAGTCGACCTTCATCGGGCGCAAGGACTGTAGCTCGATATGATTCAAATCAATCAAGCCCAACTTCTCCTCTTCCACTAAGTGATCTAATAGTTTCGACTCTTCCAGCTTCTTCAGATCGAACAGCAAAGTTGATAGGATCGATGCACGCTTCAAGTCAGCGGCCTGAATCGCCTCCATGAACTTGCCGTTCGCTTCCTCTAGGTCCCCCGAAGAAACCAACCCCTTGTCGACGAGAGCTGAACCTAAAAAACGATTACTACGGAGTATTAAAGCGCGATGCTGCTGCATGGTGAATTTTCTTCACAAAGATTCGGCTGAAGCGCCCCTAAGGTCAAGACATCAGAAGCTCGAATCCGTCATCGTTTTCACTTTACGAAAAATTAGTCAACAAATCGTAAAAGCGACACGATGAGACCTCAAAGGAATCAAGCCGCAGGCTCAGGCACAGGCTAGGGGCGCAGTGCCAGATAACTAACACTCCCTCGATAATATACGTAAACTCGACTCACAGGTCTCGAGTCTAACAAAGAGCGCGCATGCGAAAACGATTCAGGCACCACTCCATTAATTTCAAGAAAGACAAGCCCAGGTGCAATCGCCTCCCTGAAGCCCGAATCTGCCTCTACTTTCACCACAACCAGTCCTTGAACTCGCCGATCGAGCCCATATTTTTTACGTAAAGCATCGTCCACCCATGCGCAATGAACCCCTTGTAATAACTCTCTCTCATACGCATCCTCGCCGTATGGATTCTCGGGATCTGCCAGCACCACATCTAACTCATGAAGCGCCCCCTCGCGACGAAAGCGCACACTGACCGACTCTCCCGGCGGACTGGCCGCTACCTGAATACGCATATCTTTGATCGTTTTCACAGCGACGCCATTGATGCCTACAATCACGTCTCCCCGTAATAGCCCCGCCAGTGCGGCGGGCAAGCCCTCGGTCACCGACTGAATCAAGACCCCCGCCCTTTCAGGCACCTGGAAGGCTTCCGCATAAGTCGCATCGACATCTTTCAAACTCACGCCCAACATGCCACGCCGCACCTCGCCATCGCGCACCAATGCCAAAGCAATCGAACGCGCGAAGGTCGATGGAATCGCAAAGCCCAGGCCAATACTCCCGCCACTGCGCGAAAGAATGGCGGTATTGATCCCCACTAAACGCCCATAGGCATCGACTAAGGCGCCCCCCGAATTACCAGGATTGATGGGGGCATCGGTCTGGATAAAACTCTCATAGCCAGACTCGCCCAAGATCGACAAATTACTGCGCTTGGTCGCCGACACAATCCCCTGCGTAATCGTAAGCCCAACTCCCATAGGATTGCCAATCGCAAATACCACGTCGCCCACCTCAAGCTGATCACTATCTGCAATCGGCAAATGAGGCAGCCCATCCGCCTCGACCTTAAGCACCGCGAGGTCGCTGCTCGGGTCACGCCCCACCAGACGGGCAGCCAACTCGCGGCCATCATTGAGCTCCACGAGAAGCTCATCGGCGGGCTCTCCATCGCGCGCAGTAATGACATGGCTATTTGTCAAAATATAGCCATCTGCAGAAATCACCACACCTGAACCCACACCTTCATTGATACGACGCTCGACCTCTTCTGGCTCCGCACGTTGCGGAGTCGGCAAGCCGTAATAGCGACGCAGCATTTCCATCCGCGGGTCCATTCCCCTCTGCCGGATATAGCGTAAAATACTCGCCGAGTGCACCGCCACGACCGCTTCTTTTGCAGGTTTCAGGATTGGTGCATAACTCGTGAGATAATTGGGGTCATCCCGCTTGATGCCACTCGAATCAAGCGGCAGTTCTAAATCGGCAGCTTGCACACAAAGCGCGCTCCAGCAAACAAGGCAGGGAACGCGAAAAAAATGTATAAGCTTCAGCAAGGCACGCATTTGAGATAAAGAGAGCATGGCTACCCGCGGACTCTAGCAGTTCATTTACGCGCCACAGTATAGTCAGCCTTGTCAGCCTCCGATGCAGCAACAGCCGTCTCCGTAGGCGGTATAGTCGCTGCATTTTGCTGTGCGACCGTCTGCGGCGCGGCACGAGGCGTCACGGGCGTCGACTCGACGTCCATCGCACTGCGAATATCCTCCTCAATGCCACGAGTCGCTTTCTTAAACTCGCGTACAGACTGCCCTAAAGATTTAAACAGCCCAGGCAAGCGTTCCGCTCCGAAAAGGAGCAAGACCACGAGAAAGATCAGGATTAGCTCCGGACCATTGATGTTCTCAATAAAAGCAAGTAAGTTCATAGTATTTGATCGGTGAACAAAAATTTAACTAGGCAGATACTTGCCATTTTTGCAAGAGCCTTCCGTAAAGGATACAGCCCCATCGCCGTCCACACTAGGCAACGATCTCAATATTCACAATATATCGGAAGCTTTACTAAGCTAGCGAAAAAAGCCGTATTTCAAGATCGCATAGATCGCGCGAACCCCATCGCGCCAGCCGATTTTTTTACCTTCTTCATATGTGCGCCCGTAATACGAAATGCCGACCTCGTAGATGCGCACATTAAGCTTTGAAATTTTAGCAGTCAGCTCCGGCTCGACCCCAAAACGGTTCTCCTCCACAGTTATTTGCTCAAGCACCTCGCGGCGGAAAATCTTATAGCAGCACTCCATGTCGGTCAGGTTCAAATTCGTCATCATATTGCTCAACATAGTCAAAAACTTGTTGCCCAACATGTGCCAATAAAAGACCACGCGGTGCGCACCGCCGCCCATAAAACGAGAGCCGAAGACCACATCCGCCTGATTACGTAAAATCGGCCGTAAGAGCCCTGGCAGTTCTTCGGGATCATATTCCAAATCCGCATCCTGAATCGCGACAATATCGCCCGTGGCGAGCTCAAAACCTGTTCGCAAGGCCGCCCCCTTGCCTTGATTTACCTGATGATAGGCCTTTTTGAAAATCGGGTCCAGAAACTCAGATTCCAACAAGGCACGCGTGCCATCGGTCGAGCAATCATCGACTAAAATAATCTCCTTAACCGACATTCCCTCAACCGCCCGCACACGATTTACAATCTCGTTCAGGGTCTCACACTCATTATAGATGGGAATGACAATGGATACTTGCATGCGCCTCAAGTAATGTAAGCTGCCGGCAAAGGGCAATATTTATCAATTCAAACTCTGCTTGCCTAAGAGCCTGCCACAAGCAAGCTACTGCCAGAATATTTATGCCCACCGAGCCCGCACTTTCCATCGTCATCCCCCTCTGTAACGAGGAAGCTACGCTGTCATCCCTGTTCGAGCAGATAGCCGCCACCGTGGAAACAAACGCTCTGGGCAGCTTTGAGGTGATCTTCGTAGATGATGGCAGCACCGACGGGTCTTGGAAAAAAATAGAAGCGCTCAAACAAGCCCACCCCGAGCAGGTAGTCGCACTGCGCTTTCGCCGCAACCACGGCAAGGCCGCCGCCCTCTCCGCCGGAATTGAGCAAGCTCGCGGCGACATCATCTTCACCATGGATGCCGATCTGCAAGACGAGCCAGCCGAGATCCCCAGCTTCCTAGCCAAGCTCGACGAGGGCTACGACTGTGTCTCCGGCTGGAAACAACTCCGCAAAGATCCACTCGGCAAGACCTTGCCCTCTCGCTTCTTCAATGCCGCCACTCGAGCCACCTCGGGCGTAAAAATTCACGACTTCAACTGCGGCTTCAAAGCCTACCGCGCCGAAGCCATCCACAGCGTCGAGCTTTATGGCGAGCTGCACCGCTACATCCCCGTGCTATTGGCAGCCGAGGGCTTCACCACCGCCGAGATACCCGTCGAGCACCACCGTCGCACCCATGGCGTTTCTAAATACGGCTGGAAACGTCTATTCAAAGGCGGGCTCGATCTTATCACTGTGGTCGTAATCACTCGCTATCTAAAACGGCCAGGGCATTTTTTCGGTGGCTTCGGTATGATCAGCGGCATGCTAGGCTTTTTGATCCTAGCCAGTTTAACCATCGAAAAGCTCATCTTTGGCCACAGCATTGGACAGCGCCCGCTACTTCAACTCGGAATATTGCTCGTCATTCTTGGCGTGCAATTGATCTCCACTGGCCTCATCGGCGAGCTAATTAATTTCAACAGTAAATCCCAAAGTCAGAAGACACCCCGAATCACGGAAACTTTATAAGCACTATGCAATTCATCGACATCAAAGCCATCCACGCCCATAGCGCGGCTCAAATCGACGCCGCCGTCGCCAAGGTATTTGAACACGGCCGCTACATCAACGGCCCCGAAGTTTACGAACTTGAGGCCACACTGGGTGAATTCCTCGGCGACTCCCAACCGCTTCACTGCATCGCCGTCGCAAGCGGCACGATGGCCTTGGAGGTCGCACTACGCGCACTCGGCATCGGCCCCGGTGATGAAGTGATTACCACGCCCTTCACTTGGATCAGTACCGCCGAGACCATCGCTCTGGTTGGCGCCACCCCCGTCTTTGTCGACATCGCGCCCGACACTTATAACATCGATCCGGTCGAAGTCGAAAAAGCCATCACCCCAAAAACCAAGGCGATCATCCCCGTCGACCTCTTCGGGCAATTACCCGACTACACCGCCCTCGAAGCCATTGCCGAGAAGCACGGTCTTAAGATCATCGAAGACGCCGCGCAAAGTTTTGGCGCCGAGCAAAACGGGCGCAAAGCCGGCACCTTTGGCAATGTGGCCACCACCAGCTTCTTTCCCGCCAAGCCGCTCGGCGGCTATGGCGACGGCGGCGCCGTCTTCACCGCAGACGAGCAACTGGCCGAAGACCTACGCGCCGTCACCAACCACGGCTGCAAAGAGCGTGAGTCGCACTACATCCTCGGCACCAACGGTCGCTGCGACAGCCTGCAAGCCGCCGTCATCCAAGCTAAGTTTGCCAACTTCCGCGACGAAGAAATCGCCCTACGTCAGCAAGTCGGTGCCCGTTACTCCGAGGCACTCAAGGAGTATGTGACCGTGCCCACCATCCAGCCCGGCAACACGCACATTTACGCGCAATACACCATCCGCCCCCAAAACCGAGACAGCCTAGGCGAAGTCCTCAAAGCAGCCGACATTCCCAGCGCCGTGTATTACCGCAAGCCACTCCACCAGCAGGCAGTGTTCAGCCATCTGCCCTGCGCAAAAAAGAGCTTCCCTAATACCGAGAAAGCCGCCAAGGAAGTCATCAGCCTGCCATTTCATCCTTACTTGAGCGAATCCGATCAAGATCGTATTGTTGAAGCGGTGATCCAAAAAGAAATTCTTTCACCAAAGGCAAAGTTGTAAAGAAGCGATCCTAAAGGGTTATCTCCAAACTATTCAGTAGTGATAAGCAATCTGTTAACGATTCTAAGAGAACGCACGAACACTGACCGATTTAGCCATCAATACAAACTCAATGTAATGTCGAAGCCACTATCCGGCCAAATAGCGAGTCCCCCAAAGTTTACGGTGCCTAGCTAAAGCACTTACACATGTTCAATAAAACAAATCAGATCCGAATCCATCCTGATAGTGGCGACTCCACTCTGTAAACACAATCATGGCATTCATCGATTCCATAAAACCCTATGCTGGAACCGTAGGCCTGTCTGCCATTCGTCAAGGCACAACTCTATTAAGCGGCTTCATTCTTATTAGAGCGCTGACCGGACTCTACGGAAAAGAAACATTCGGCAACTTTGCACTTTATCAAGCCATCTTTGCATACCTACTGATCCCGACCTTGATGGGCTTTGATAAACTCATTATCTACAGGGTAGCGGGCCAAAAATCTGCCCCTGACGGAACCATTCACGGAATGGATCTTGTCGGGGAACTGAAGAAGATCAGCCTTTTTGTTTTTATCTGCCTCGACTTACCTTTGGTAGCTCTGCTTCTGCTCATACCACCAACCTCTGTTAATAATTCGTTTTTTTGGATCTGCATTTTTTCAATAAACACGGCTCTCAATGCTCTGGGAGCGCTCTACACTGCCCTGTTCCAAGCGAATAAGGAGGCCTCAACCGCCCTGTCCATAGGCATCCTTTCCAACCTTTTACGTCTACTCTGCCTCGCTTCCATATATTTTCTCGGCCCAAAGTGCTCTTACGCGATCATCTCTTACCTCCTATTACCAAACCTATTGTCCGTTTTTACCTTTGAGGGATTTTTACGCCGACGAAGCCCGACATCAGAACCTGTCTCGCTCAACAGGAGGGATATAATTTATTCGATAAAATTAATGCTACTCCGACTGACACACTCTGGATTAGAGAAAGTCGACTTAGTGATGGTAGGAGCTATGTTAGGTACTCTTGCAGCAGCCGATTACGCCTTGGCTGCTCGACTCGCCCTAATTGTCCCGCTTGGCAACATGTTAATGGAACCTCTCTTCGGACCTCGCCTTCGATATGCCATCGCCAACAAAACTGCAGACTCAGTACGAGAGGAATTCACTCTAAATATGAATGTAGCAACCGGCATCGGACTGGGCATTCTCAGCATCTACTTTGCTTCAAGCCCTTACCTTCTAAATTTCTTTGGAGACTATGGCCATAATGCAACGCTCCTCTCGTTACTTTCACTTGCTTTCTTCAACCGCGTAGCCGCTGGCCCAATAGGACGTGCCCTCTATTTGATGGGGCATCCAGGATATTCTCTAATCAGTAATCTCATCCTCCTCTTGGCAATTATCGCCAGCAATATTCTTTTCATAAGAATCTATGGAGTCATTGGCGCTGCAATAGGCACTTTCGTATGTATATTCGTTCAAAATCTAACAGACCATGTTTTCTTTTTCTTTAAGATGAAGTATTCACTCCTTGGCATCAGAAGAATCTTATTTATCCTAATCGTGAATTGCATGGTCCTCGTTTCCCTCTAGTAAATAGTTAAATATGTCCTCCCTCTTTAAAGTTCAAGTGGTGCACGTCGGCCCGCAAAAGACAGCAACGACTTGGCTCCATGTCGCACTCACTGAGCACCCAGAAATATGCACCTGTGAGCGAGACGCGATCCACTTTTTCGATATGCATACCAGCCATGGTGTGGACTGGTATCATCGCCAATTCCCGACATCAGCTAAAGGTATACCTTTCGATTCAACGCCCTCTTATGGTCGCTCCCCGCTGGCACCCAATCGTATCGCCCAATACAACCCCAAAGCAAAAATCCTCATAACTGCCCGCGACCCCGTAGAACGCGCCTTTTCTCATTATTGGCATGAAAAAAAGAAACTACGTTTTAATTATACTTTCGACGAGGCATTAAAAAACTACGATCTTTTCGCCAATTGGATTGAGCCAGGGTTATACGCGCACACTGCTGAACGATTTCTCGAATATTTCCCAAGGGAGCAAGTTCACATCGCCTTCTTCGACGATCTACGGTCTGATCCACAGCATTTCCTAAAAGAGATTCTGGAATTCATTGGTGTTGATTCGAAATTCCAGCCAGAAGTCCTAGAAAGAAAAATCAACGCTGCCGGCATCAGTGCTCCGCGAACTGCAAAATTCATCCGAAAAGCTCTAGGAAAACCGACTTTGGCTCCATGCTTCCGTGATGCTCTGATTCGCCTTCGATTAGTCCCCCCCCCCGAGAAGCTATCTGCACAATCGAACGATTTTGTTCGTGAGCTAACCCGCATCTTTTTACCTGACATCGAGGCCCTCGAAAAGTTAACAAATCGCGAACTTAAATCATGGAAGCGTCACGGCAGCGAATGATTTTATACTTACATGACATTGGCCCACACGAAGCAGACGATCTTGGGGCCAATGCAAACAACAAGGTCGACATTGAAACCGTAGCGAGCTTCATCCGAAAACACTCTGCTAATAATGAAATCCTACTGACCGCAGACGATGGCTACACTTCGACTATCAACCTGTTGCCGCTCTTGGAAAAGGAGAATATTCCATTAATTGTTTTTGTAACGACAGGTTTTGTCGAAGGTAGAGTCTATCCCTACGAAGCCGAGTTTTGCGATGCCCTTGTCGCAGGCTTAGTAAAAGATGTAGATTTCGACTCGATCCATCGCCAACTCCGGGGCGCATCGAAAAAACACCGAGAACGAGTGATGAACGAGATGGCTAAAGCGGGGAGGTATAGAAGAGACACACAACGTAAACGTAGCTTTCTAAGTTGGGCAATGTTACGCAAATTAAATGATCACCCCTTAATTAGCATCGGCTCCCACACGGACGCCCACCTCGACCTCAAACGACAATCGCCACTGACCATTTTCAGCGAACTTAGGCGCTCAAAAAAACTACTAGAAGAAAAGATCGGCGGTAAAATAACTCACATTTCTTACCCATACGGCTCAAGCGATCGTCTCGTACGAACAGCTGCCCGCCTGTGCGGCTACCTTTACGGCTACGGAACCGAAACAGGGGAAAACGGATCTCGTATGAATCAACGCCGTATCAGCCTCAAAAATAAACTGTGACTAAGCCCCCTAAACGAGTTTTTATTGGAACGCTTTATTGCGGCGAAAATGAAATAGGTCAGTGCATTGAATCTGTTAGAGCACAAACACACATCGCGATTCACCACGAAGTAATAGAGAACCTCCCAAACAAAGAAGCCCATGATACGCTCTATCGGCGTTTCATGGAATTGAGCGACACATATGATTACTTCATCAAGTTGGATGCGGATATGGTATTCGATGACCCGAAGATGGTTGAGAAAATGCTATCCGTCTTCACCCAAGCGCCAGACTTGGATCACGCGATTTTCTCTATTCGCGATTGGTATGCTCAAATGAATGTATTCGGACTGCACATGTTCTCGAATCGAGCAAAATGGTCTGAAAGTAAAGATCATATCTTTGTAGATCATCACCCAAATTGCCCAGGAGACAGGAAGGTCTTCGAGCAAACACCAGCACCAGTCGCCATCCATAACCCAAACCCAACTTTAGAATTCGCATGGACATTTGGTTTACACCGTGCTTTAAAAGTCGTCCAACGAGATCGGTGGAAAAAACAAGTAGGCTCCGCAGAAAACCACTTTAAGCTGCTAAAACGAATCTACAACATTAATAAAACAGACTCCGACCCTCGACGTGTGGCAGTTATACACGGCGCAGAAGCAGCCTTTTCCAACGGCACGAAGTGCCTCAAAGAGAAGAGTCACCTCACCTCAAAAGCAGCTGATGAAATCTCAAAAGTCGATCACATCTACCTAAAACAAACGTATGCTCTAAAGTGGGAAGGCCTCATTTATTACTATCGACTCACTCGCCATATCCTAATGTATAAATACTTACTATTGAAACCGATTCAATTCGTCAGAAAATTAAAAAAACTTTTACGATAAAAGGGAACTAACTGTTAATTCCCCATGCTAGGACGGAGATTCGACTCACCCCAAAAAATTACTCGATCTGAGATAGTCGACTCGTCACATAATGATTCAACATGCCTACGCCGTGTACCATCACGCTCGAATGCCGTGGATTGTAGAAAAGAGCGCACTGCTTCAAACAAAGCATCGTCGTCCCCAGGCGCCACGAGGCATCCAACTGATCCAAGAATGCCACGCGCTTCACCGACATCGGTAGCAACGACTGGACAATCACAGGCCATCGCCTCAGCGACTACATTAGGAAAGCCTTCGCCGTATAGAGAAGTCGAGCACAGCAAGTCTAAGCCACAATAGACTGATGGCAACGCATCCATGGGCAACGAGCTCTCCATCATCAGTTGATCCGACATCCCACGGCGATCGATCTCTGATTTAATTTGATCCACTAAATCGCTTTCCCCAGAACCAATAATATAAAAGCGCACATTCCCCATCTCAGTAAGAATCCGGGAAGCCATCGCCAAGAAACTTTTGTGATTTTTCATCGGCGCAATCCTACCGACGATTCCAATGGCAATGGTAGATCCACCTAGTGCCCAGCGTTCTCTCTGCTTCAAACGCAGTTCTTCGGAAAATTTAAATTTCTCGAAATCGATAAAATTAGGCAAGTAATCGCAGTAACCTCGGCACAGTTCAATGCTTCGGTAAAAGGATAAGCCATCTTGGCTATTTGCAATTTGGCAATGAACCCTCCCCTGCGCCCAACGCAGTATTGGCAGTAAAAGGCGTATACGCCTACTAAAATGATGTTGAGACACACGATGCCCCCAGAGTAATCGAGCCGCGGGTCGTTTCTTCGCGGCGAGCGCCGATACTAGATTTGCCAATTCACGAGCGCTATAAATAACATCTACCTGCTCACGGTCTATAATTTTTCTTAAACGTATAGGCGCTCTCAAAAGATCGAGAATGGGAGATCTGTTACCGACATCCTTATCGAACAAGACATGAAGGGGCACACGACTATCCAAGGTCGACCGGACACGTTCATCAGGAGCAAACAATGTCACAAATACAACACGACGGTGTCGCGAAAGCAGATTTGCTAAACGAATAAACTGCCGTTCCACCCCGCCAGTGGGCAGACTTCTCAAAAAAATACACCATGTCGGTTTATCCATTTTCATTGATGAGCTCCTTGATGGCTGCGACCAGCTGTTGTTCTCTTTGAGCCACACCAAACTTTTGCCTGATGCGAACAGGATCCACTAACGTATGACTTGCTTGAGACAGTGCATTCGAAACCGCATCCACAACGTCGCCGATCGGATTCACTGGAAGCGCCCGACCGCATGTTCCAATAACTTCAGGTAGTGCCGTATCCACTGAAACAATCGGGTAGCAACCGCAGGCCACAGCCTCTGCAACGGATACCCCAAAGGCTTCATGTGCAGACATCTGCAAGTAAACGCTAGCCGATAGCATTTCTTGAATCATCTCTTGCCGAGTCACATAGCCAGTGAATCGCACATTGGACGGCGCCTGTTCTTTTAAATGTTCGATCGTGTCGTCCATCGGCTTACCAATTAAAACAAACTCAATCTCAGGCAACTGGCGAGCCACGTCAATGAATACAAAATGCCCCTTTCTCTTGGAAATGAAACTTTCGATGGCACCAACAGTGACCACCTTCTGCTGCCTTGACCTGTTAGGAACAAGACTGAATGCAGGAAAATCGACTGCGTTGTAAACAAGTCTAGTTTGCGCGGGTTGCACCCATGTCAGCATTTCGGCTTCATTAAATTTGGACACAGACAAGACTAAGTTAGCACGCTTCAAAAGCCTTCGAGTTAACATGCCCAAGAAAGGCCGGCGACGCGCTCCATAATCCAAGGCAGGGCAATCTGCGACATCGTAACCGCCCGCAATCACCACGATACGGACTCGCTTCGGCACCAAAGATAACAAAAAGCCGAGCCAAGGATTCGCAAACCAAGAAACTATTACATCACAGCGCTTCACCGCACCGCGAAACTGCAAAAGACTTTGAAGGGTATAGGAGTAATCGACTCTCAAGACCTTAAAATGACGCCCCAAGATCTCCGCATCCAAGTCTTTATAACGAGCTGGTGCTTTTCTACTTAAAAAGCAAATGACAGGTCGCTCGACTGTATCTCCAACTACTGCGCTATCTGTATCTTCTATCATCTGGAATGATTGCTGAGCAGAATATCCACAACATAGTCGACCACGTCGACCGAATCATGTAGATGTTCCAGGCTTCGTTGATGCCACAGCGCCCGCATGTCTTCGTCGAGAGATTCCACGAGTGCCTCCGCTGCCGCCAAGCCTGCGTCGGCATCTGAGAACCCACGAACTAAGCCATAGCGTTCCTCCAGCATCTGAAGGTAGCCTCTGGGTTCTGTGTTATTGATATAGACAGTCGGCACGCCTAAGCAGGCAGCTTCACTCGCGGTGGAGGCCCCCTCCGTCAAGACGAAGGACGCCTCGGATACAATCGCATGAAAATCCTCAGGCGAAAAGGGGCTCGCATACTTTTTCAGCGAATTTGAAAGCGCTGACTCTTCCGCAGAAATCAAAACTCGGTAGCGTTCGCTCAAGAACCGGACAAAACCCTCGAGGCGCTCACCGATTCCTTCGTGATGAATGTCATGAAATGTATTCCACGCAGAGACTCGAACCAGCGCATAGGGGCGCTCCAATAAGTCTGCGTAGCGCGCCTTCATTGTATCGTTGAAGCTGGCATACTTCGGATCGAGAAAGGCCAGCTCATGAATTCCACGGTAGCGCCGTTGCTTGGCTCCGAGATCTTTGTAGAAGCACTTTGGGGTGTGGATCTCGTCCGCGAAGGGGTGCGCGATCCGGTGGTTAAAATGCTGAAACTCCGAATCCGTAAAGATCACGTTTCGAACACCGAATAATTTTGCCGACTGCGTATAACTCCCCATCAGACTGGCGACGACATCGGGTTGAAACTTCCGGATAGTGCTGGCCACAAAAGCTTGGCGGCGAAACATGCTGACCAGTGGGAAGCGATTGGAATTGGCTGCCTGTTCCGGGACGATCGCATCAATCCAAGGGTAGGCTTGAATCAATTGCTCCATCACATCGCGCTTGCGACCGATCAGACGGACGGTATGCCCACGCGCCTGCAGCTCACGAATCGGAAACTTCCAAAAGTGAATATGCGCGGGGTGATGGGCTTCGAGCAAAATTCTCATTCAGCGCTCCTTTCAGGGAATGCGTAAATAAAACAGAGCGGTACGCCTTCGCGTTCGATCGTATGAAGCAGAGTGGCTTCGGGGTAGCTCTTGTGCAAATTGAATCGTGTGACCGACACAAAGAAATCCGCACCCTCGCGTGGTTGCCACATCTCAAAACGCTGGGGATCGAGCGCTTCTTTTAGCATCCAACGTGTATAGCGTAAGTGGACTCGATAAACACGGCCGCTATCGGGATCCATATCGTCGATATACTGATTCAACCACTCGCCCGCTTCTTTATGTGAAAGCCCCCAATAATCGGTTTCATCACGGCTGTAGGCAGCGTGCAAACCACCGGAGATTCGATTGAAATATACATACTGGTATGGATGCAGCGAAATCATTTCGATCGCGACAATCAGAGCTGCGAGCCCCGCAGCAAGAGGCAGTAAGAATTGATAAGTCTTTCGCCCAAAACGACTCATTTTGCGCGTGCCCCATTCGAGGCTGAGCGCAGCCACACATGCCATGGACGGGAGGACAAAAAGAAAATGGCGCATCCCGTCGTAAAGCACCGGATCTTTCCACAACAGATAAAGCAAAGGGAAAATAGCACTAAATAGAAGCACGCCACGCGTTATAAGAGAGGGAACCTCTTCGGCACGCTTGGCTTTCACAAAGGCAAGCGTCTTTTGAGCGCCTAAAGCAAACCCCAAGGCCAGCAACACAATGATATGCTCTGGCAAGGTATAGAGCAACCAATAGGGAATGTAATATACTGGAAGATTTTGTGCTTCCCAGAAATGACCATCCATCAAAACCATGCCATCCCAGCCATAGCTTTGCACAGTGGCCACGGAAGCACTGGCACCCTGCCATGGATTTTGATGCAAAGTCGGCCAAAAGAAATACAGAATGACGAAACCGATCGCACCGGAGACAGCTCCACGCAGCGCCCAAGCAACAATAACTTGCGGCAAGTCGCTCCCTTTCCGCTGATGCGTGAAAAGCTGGCAAAGCAAAAACAAGCCTACAAACAAGCCAAAATAACAAAGGACCAAAAAACCGGCAATCCGCGTGGACATAGCCAAGCCCGCCGCCACACCGATCCACAGGACCCAGCGCCAAGCAGGCTGCGGCAGCCTGGAGAAGAGCGCCACCAAAGCCCAAACTCCAAACACATAGGTGCCTGCCAATGGAATGTCTTTGGGGTTAAAAAACATATGCCCATAATAACGGGGCAAAGTCGACAAGAACAGTAGCGCAAAAAAGCCGGCCCGTTCCCCGCCAATACGCGCCGTCAATCGCCACGCGGAGAGCAAACCGAGCAGCCCAAAACACAAACTCCAGACATGCCCTTTTTGACTGCGTGTGCCCCAGTCCGGCAGCGCCTCATGCACGATCGCCAAAGGAAGATCAAAGAAACCCGGATAACTACTAGACGAGGGCTTCGGCGTATTACCCGCTAAAAGCTCTTGATAATAATGAAGTTTTGAATCTGCATCTCCAAATCGAAAAGTCTCGTCCCAGGACAAACCGTAGTCCCCCACTGTGCTAATCGAGATCAACAGCAGCAGAGCCCACAGTATGAGGGAACATCGCCGCCAAATCGATTGGTTTACGGATGATGTGGCTGTTTCGGACATGTGATCAAATTAGTATAGCGTGGTGCAAAAAATTGTACCACTCGTGCAGGATTACGATAATAATTCGTTTGCTGAAAGGCCCAGTCCTGTAAAACAGCTAAAAGCATCTGAGCACAATCTGATTCGGCGTCGGCTAAAGTCTCATTCACTTCGCCCGAGCACGACTTTATATTGTAAAAGCGAGCCTGCTTCGTGTCCCAGTTGTAGAGCAATTTATGATGCTCGGTCACGACAGCGATTTGCTTCAGCGCGGGTGATTGGCACACCAAGGGCAACCAGCTGCGCGGCTCTTGCAGCAGGCTCGTGCCCTGGAAGCCAGCATATTGAGGCAAGCCGAGTAAATCTAATACAGTTGGTGCAATATCAGCATGCTGCGATAAAACATCTGTGTTCGCCTGCTTCGCACGATCCACCCCTGTGATGATTAGCGGTGTCCTGACGACCTCATCATACAAATCCCTCGCGTGGCCCGTCACTCCGTGCTCTCCGAAGGCTTGCCCAGTATCACCTGTGATAATCAGCAAGGTGTCGTCCCACTTCCCTGCCCTTTTAAGCCCTAACACCAAGCGCGCAATCTGCGCATCCAAATAGTGCAAACTATCGTGGTAGCGTAAACGCATTGCTGGAATCAATTCGGATGGAAGATTCAAAAAATTCAAGTCAGTCACGTCCATCTCTTCACCAAATGGCCGTGACAACCCCGTTGGAAAATAATAGGGATAATGACTGCCTTGTAGATTCATATACGCAAAGAAAGGCGTCGACTCCTCGCTCATCCAATGCAATGCAGCATCCACCGTATCCAGATCAAAGCCCTTGCCGGCATTCAGCGAGATCTTCCGCCCTAAGGCTTCGCGCCCGTAAGAGCGGTCGTCCGCATGATAAAGTACATCTAAATGCTCGGATTCTAAGTAACGACGCATTCCGCCCCAATCTTCATTCTGCGAGGAAAAGATTCCGGTTCGATATCCCACCGTGCTTAGCAGATCGTAGATACGAGGCCGTGGGTATGGGACGGATGTAGGGTATAAATGGATCCGCTCTCCCCAAAATGGATAGATGCCTGAGATGGCAGTAATATCCGCATAGCTGGAATGACTGGAACTACTGTAATGATTCCCAAAGAGCCAGCCTGTTTCCATCAGCGCCTCCACATGCGGCATGATACCTTTCGGCGCTCCTGGCGATCCAATCACATCCGCCCGCAACGATTCCACTAAAATTAGAATCACGTTTTTCTGAGTCGCTGGCAGGCCTACGTTCGGATCGGTGGCCAGCTCCGCATATCCCGCCAGATCCACTCGTTCCGACCAAGTCAGCTCCAGCGCCGAATTTACTTGCGGTAAATTATTAGATTCACGCAGCCACGGAAGCGCCAAAGAAATGAAAGGGCCGGACTGATCCAGCAAAATACCTTCTAGGTAATCCCCAATCGTGGCACTGCGTGCGCTTAAGTCGTCGCCAGAGAGCCGCAAGCGTCCCACTTCCGAATCTTTAATGCCTAAGACAACGCTCGGCGAATGCTGGAGATGCCCCCACAGCAGACACAAGAGCCCCACTCCCCCGAATAGTGCACGCCAACGAAAGCAGACTCGTCGCAACAAGCAGGGCAGCCCCCAACAAAAAGAGAGCCAGAAAAGAAGCAGCGCAAGCAATGCAAAGCTGGTGCCCCAGGGTGAGAAATGCAGCGCTTGCTGCATCAAATGCCAAGGGGAACGTAAATAAAACAATGCACTATCGCTACTGGGAAAGCGCCCCGCATAAACATAGTGTGCCCAAGCAAATGCCACCACGAAGAAAAAGAGCAGGCACAAGCCTCGAAAGCTCCAACGGCACAGGATCCGCCACCAGCAAGTCGAGTCGCCTCCCGCCCCATAGGCGGCCCAAGCTACGATTGTCAACAAGAGCAACCAAACACCCGCATAAGAAACTTCCAACACCCATAATTGCTTCCAAAACATGCCCCCGAAGTTGGCATCACTCACCGGCGGCAAGCCAAAGCAATATAGCATGACCAGGTAGACGCATCCGTAACCGAGCAGAAAGACCGCGAACCACATCAAGAGGTCGACCAATCCTTCAATCAACTTGGTTCTGGTAGATTTGATAAGTTTCTCCATTTAATCGCCGTTAAGCCCCCCAGAAAGCTCTGAATGCATAAACAAGACACTCGCTTAATTAGCGCAATTGCCGCAAGGCCTCGTAAGCCACGATTCCAACCGAAGTCGACAAATTGAGTGAGCGCATTTCTGTATTCTTATGTGGAATCGTCAGGCGTTGACCGGTCATTTTCGCATGCAGCCACTCAGGCGCTCCGTGCCCTTCGTTGCCGAAAACAAGCCCATCGCCGTCGGCATACTCGACATCCCAATACGTGTGGTCGGCTTTGGTGGTGAGTAACCAGAGGCGCTTCGGCCCCTCGGGACTGGCTTCAAAGGCTTCCCAATTTTCGTGGTGGTGCACGTCCAGCGACTTCCAGTAATCCATCCCACTGCGCTTTAGGTGCTTATCGGTAATAGTAAAACCCAGTGGATGGATCAAATGCAGACGACTCTCGGTGATGGCACACAGCCGACCGATATTGCCCGTGTTCTGTGGGATCTCTGGATTAAAAAGGACGATATGCAGCATTGCTTAACTGAAATACTGTTCCCAGTTCAAAGCAATGATCGAAGCCCAGCAAATGAGACAATTTAGCAGACTCAGTAAAACGGCCGCGCTGCCCATGTCCTTAGCTCGCTTAGCCAGAGGACGATTGCGCAAAGAAATGTCGTCGACCACGGCTTCGACCGCCGAATTAAGTAATTCCACAATCAAGACTAGAATCACGCTGGCGACTAAGATCAGTTGCTGTACCAGTGGCACCTGCAACAAAAAGGAGGCTGGGATCAGAACCACAGCGAGGAAGACCTCCTGCCGAAAGGCAGCTTCATGCTTCATCGAGGAAGCCAGGCCCTGCAAAGAATAAGAAAACGCCTTCAAAACCCGGGTAAAGCCAGAGTTTTTATGGATATTAGGATCGATTGGTTCGCTGTCCATAGTCGGTAAAAACACGGCACGATGTGTCGTTCCTGCAAAAAGTCGATCCAGTCTTTGTGACGATTCGGCGGCAAATCTAACAATCTCACAACGGCTCTCACCGTCGTAGGACTAAGCTATGCCACGTATTATAGAACACAGGCAATCGCCGGTGTCGCGGCATGCTCGATCCGATTCCCACTAAGTTTAAAAGCAATCGACAAGGATAGGCTTGCCCCAGCCTTGCGGGCGGCTTTTCTGTGACGCCATGTCTGTCTGGTTCAATCCATCTCACGCTATCGATCAAATCTTACGCCAAGTCGCGTCTGAAACCGAGGGTTTCAATGCCGACTTCGAACCGGGCGTGCGCCCTGCCGACCCGAAATTTGGCGACTATCAGGCCAATGGGGTGCTCGGCTTTGCCAAGCGCAACAAAGCCAACCCACGCGAACTGGGACAACAACTGATCGAAGCCGCCCAGGCCTCGGGTCAATTTGATCCGGAACTGGTCGAACTCTCGCTGGCGGGCCCTGGCTTTATCAATTTCAAACTCAGCCCCAAGTTCATCTGGGACTGGCAACTGGCCTTTTCCACCAAGGCCGACTACCAGAGCGGCGCCAAGGAACTGAAAAACGGACGCAAAGTCATCATCGACTATCCCAGCGCCAACACAGCCAAGCAGGCCCACATCGGCCACCTGCGCCCGATGGTCATCGGCCAAGCCATCAGCCGCTTGCTTGATTTCTGCGGCGCGGACCTTGTGCGCGACAACCACATCGGCGACTGGGGCACTAATTTTGGCACACTGATCATGAAGATCAAACGTGACGGCATCGACCTCAGCAATCTGGGCGACAACGCGCTGGTCACACTGGACCAGCTGTATAAAGACGGCTCTGCGCTGGAAACCGAGCAACCCGAACTGCGCGACGTCTCTCGCAATGAATTGGTGCTACTGCAAAACGGCGACGCCGAGAACACTGCGATCTGGGAGCAGATTGTAGAGATCTCCAAAGTCGCTTTTGACAAGTTGTTCGCGCAAATGGGAGTCGAAGTGGATATCACTCTCGGAGAATCCTTCTACCGCGACAAAGTGGAGCGCATTTACGATGAATTAACCGAAATCGGCCTCGCTGAGGAAAGCGACGGTGCCCTGGTGGTCTGGCACGATGAGGTCAAAAAATTCGCCCGCGACAACGAGCGCCCCTACCCCTTCAACATCCGCAAAAGCGATGGCGCCTCCAACTACGCCTCCACCGACCTCGCCACCGTGCTCTACCGGGTGGAAGAGTTTAAGGCCGAGGAGATCATCTACCTGACCGACGCGCGCCAGCAGGACCACTTCCAGCAACTCTTCCTGACCACCGAAAAATGGTTCAAGGCCAAGGACTATCCGCTGCCGGAAATGAGCCACGTATTCTGGGGCACCATTCTGGGCTCCGACAAAAAGCCCTTCAAAACCAAGTCCGGCGAGTCCATCAAATTGCAAGAGCTCTTGGACGAAGCACGCAGCCGCGCCTACGACGTGGTCAGCGAGAAGAATCCCGACCTGCCCGAAGATGAGCGCCGCGTGATCGCGGAATCCGTCGGAGTGGGCGCGATGAAATACGCCGACCTCTCCAGCAACCGCACACAAGACTACGTCTTTAGTTGGGACCGCCTACTCAGTTTTGAGGGCAACACCGCGCCCTACCTACTCTACGCAGTGGCACGCATCAACAGCATCTTCCGCAAGGTCGGCGTCGATCCAGAAGCCACAATCGAAGGTGCCAGCCAACTGGAAACCGAAGCCGAAATGGGCCTTGCCCTCAAGCTGATGGGCTTTGTCACCGCACTGGAACTAACCATCAACGACCTGCGCCCGCACTTCCTCTGCACCTATTTGTATGAGCTGACCAGCGCCTACAGCACCTTCTACAACGCCGACAAGGTCATGGTCGACGATGCAGCCGTCAAGGCCCGCCGCCTAATCCTGTGCGCACGCACCCGCACCGTGCTCAAGACTGGCCTAGAACTGCTCGGCATTCAGCCATTGGAACGGATGTAAGCAGCCATTGCCGCGCTAGGCATGGCAGACGATGCATTAATTGCTGGGGGCGAAACACCCCTCAGCAATTAAGACATCTCAAAAACCAGCGCCGTGGTATTATCCTTACCATCGGTCTGCACAGCCTCCCTCACCAAGCGCTGCGCGACATCCGCAGCGGCATTTTTCG
>CEUD01125452.1_pt1 | contig 23732 bp, 17 predicted proteins | sample 356481 | NCBI WGS metagenome assembly CEUD01 (sample SAMEA2623314, study PRJEB7988) | marine metagenome | isolation source: saline water (ENVO:00002010), including | reverse complement strand
TCTAAACCGAAACGGCGGCGGGCGGCTTCATCGATCCCCACCAACTGCGAACTCCCCCCCGTGAGCACCACTCCTGAAGCGATGTCACTCGGCTCAAACACCTCATCGGCGATCAATTGCTCTTTAATAATATCAAAAACTTCTGCTACCCGTGCTTCGATGATTTTAGTGATCGCTGCCAATGGATACTCGTGGTCGCCGATCGTCATATCTCCGAAGAGCCAGACTTTCTCTTCGCGATCTTCGCTCTCATAATACGCACGACCATTTTTTATTTTAAATTCTTCAGCACTCTTGCGTGCCACCCGCAGCCCAATACTGAGATCGTTAGTAATATGATCCCCCCCCACTGGCACCACTCCGGTCTTCACAATAAAGCCTTTACGATAGAGCACATAGTCAGTAGTGCCACCGCCCATATCAATCACCAGCGCTCCATTCTCTTTTTCGGATTCCTCGAGTAAGACCACGCCAGAGGCAATGCTCGATATAATCATATCCGACACATCCAGATCTATGCCGCGAATCACTCGCAAACTGTCACTGACTGCTTCGCTGTCTCCATGCACCGACCAATAACCAACTTGTAATTGCCGCCCTTCCTTCGAGAGCGGGTTATCCACCGGCCGGCCATCCAATGTAAATGGGTTTTGAATGTGGTGAATGTAGGTTCGATCACGCGGAAGCGTCCGGCGTTTCGCATCTTCCTTGGCTGCATCGATATCTGCTAAACGCACAACTCCATCTGAAGAGCTGATATTGGAACTACCAACATTAAAATTCCCCATAAGATGGCGCCCGGTCTGGGCCAAATAAACTTCATCCACCCGTGTCTTCGCATTCGCCTCTGCCTTTAAAATAGCTGCATGCACACAATCGCTTGCCTTATCCAGATCTGTAATTTCCCCTTTCTTCACCCCCTTGGAAGAGCTCACGGCGTGCCCGATAATATTGAGACCTGCGTCCCCAAGAATCTCGCCCAAAAGTACAGCAATTTTGGACGTCCCTATTTCGACGGCGGCAACGACTCTGGATTGACTCATATTAGAAGCAAAGGATACATGATTTACCCGAGTAAAAGTGTACGCATTAGGCAAATCAATCCCCTAGTCAATATGCGATCAAATAGTTTCACAGCTCGGCACGCAGTTCAGCAAGTCGCACTAAAAAAAGCCCCGACCTTTCGGTCGGGGCTTTTGCTTTAGAATGTGTTGCTTGGTGTGAGCGAATGTATCTCCACCGGAGATTACATCATGCCGCCCATGCCGCCCATGCCGCCCATGCCACCCATGCCGCCCATGTCAGGCATGCCAGCTGAGCCACCTTCTTCTGGCTCGTCGGTGATCATGCACTCAGTTGTGAGCAGCAGACCAGCTACGGAACCAGCATTTTGAAGGGCTGTGCGTGTCACCATGGCTGGGTCAACGATACCTGCCTTGAGCAAGTCAACGTATTCGCCAGTGGCGACGTTGTAACCGTTGGAACCCTTGCCCTTAAGGACTTCAGCCACAACGAGGGAACCTTCAACACCGGCATTAGTGCAAAGCTGACGAAGCGGTGCTTCAATCGCACGGCGCACGATCCAGGCGCCGAGGGCTTCATCACCTTCAAGCGCAGAAGCAGCAGTTTCGATCGCACCAGCAGCGCGTAGCAATGCCACGCCACCGCCTGGAAGGATGCCTTCTTCGACTGCGGCACGGGTTGCGTGCAGGGCGTCGTCGACGCGGTCCTTCTTCTCTTTCATCTCTGGCTCAGTTTGTGCGCCTACATTGATGACGGCGACACCACCAGCGATCTTTGCAAGACGCTCTTGCAGCTTCTCACGATCGTAGTCGGAGGAAGTGGCTTCGATTTGCTTGCGGATCAACTTCACGCGGCCTTGGATATCGGAGCTCTTGCCAGCACCTTCCACGATGATGGTGTTTTCCTTATCGATGGAAACGCGCTTGGCCTTACCGAGGTCGCTGAGCTGAACGTTCTCAAGCTTGATGCCGAGATCCTCTGTGATGCAGCGGCCACCTGTGAGGACAGCGATGTCTTCCAGCATTGCCTTGCGGCGATCGCCGAAGCCAGGAGCCTTGACCGCAGCCACGTTGAGTGTGCCACGAAGCTTGTTCACAACCAATGCAGCGAGGGCTTCGCCTTCGATGTCCTCAGCGATGATGAGGAATGGCTTGTTGGTCTTCGCCACAGATTGTAGCAATGGCAGGATTTCGTTGAGGCTGCTGATCTTCTTCTCGTGAATGAGGATGTGCGCATCTTCGAAGTTCACTTCCTGAGCTTCTGCATCAGTGCAGAAGTAAGGAGAGAGGTAGCCCTTGTCGAACTGCATACCTTCGACCACGTCGAGGGATGTTTCGATGCCCTTGGCTTCTTCAACTGTGATGGTGCCGTCCTTACCGACGCGGTCCATTGCGTCTGCAATGATGTCGCCGATTTCACGGTCCCAGTTTGCAGAAACAGTCGCAACTTGGCGGATTTCTTCGCGGTCTTTAACCTTCTTGCTCTGCTTTGCGAAGGCTTCAGTTGCCGCAGCAACTGCCTTGTCGATACCACGCTTGAGGTAGATTGGATTTGCACCCGCAGCGACGTTCTTGATGCCTTCGCGGTAAACTGCTTCGGCAAGAACAGTAGCAGTTGTGGTGCCGTCACCCGCAGAATCTGCAGTCTTGGAAGCGACTTCGCGCACCATTTGTGCACCCATGTTTTCGTAAGCATCGGAAAGATCGATTTCCTTAGCCACAGTCACGCCGTCCTTAGTGACAGTCGGTGCGCCGAATTTCTTGTCGATCAAGACATTGCGTCCCTTAGGTCCGAGTGTGACCTTCACTGCACGTGAAAGTGTTTCAACACCCTTCAGGATCTTCTTGCGAGCTGCTTCATCAAATAGAATTTGCTTAGCCATAATATGTTATCTTTATTTTTATATTTTAGAGTTTAATGCGGAGTGCACTTATGCAATCACGCCGAGAATGCTATCCTCATCGATCAGGATGTACTCGACACCATCTACTTTGACGGGTGTGCCGCCGTATTGAGGAAGGAGCACCTTATCGCCGACTGCGACGTTGAAAGCGACCACGTCACCGTTGTCATCCTTCTTACCAGTGCCCAGGGCGACAACTTCTGCCTCCTGAGATTTTTCCTTAGCGGAGTCTGGGATAATGATCCCGCCGCGGATCTGTTCGTCTTCTTCAATGCGCTTCAATAGAACGCGTTCACCGAGTGGTTTGATTTTCATATTTGTTTTTATGTATGTTTTTGGAGATTTATGTTTTTTAACAAAAAGCCGCGCTCAAACGAATGGTCTGAGCGCGACTTGTTAAAAGCTTATTTCTTGTCTTCTTCGTCGACGACTTCGAAGTCGGCATCGACAGTGTCCGCATCTTCAGCTTGCTTGGGCTCAGCACCCGCAGCAGCGTCGCCTTCTGGAGCGGCGCCGGCTTCAGCAGCCTGTGCTTTGTAGAGGTCTTCCGCGAAAGACTGCATGATTTCCATGATCTTTTCCTTAGGAGCCTTGAGAGCTTCGGCATCGGCTTCTTGATTTTCAAGAACTGCCTTCGCTTCGGCGATCGCGCCTTCGAGCTCAGTCTTCTTGTCGGCTGGGATCTTGTCGCCCATGTCGCTGATTTGCTTTTCAGCTTGGTAGACGATGTTGTCGAGTTCGTTGCGGGCTTCGACGCTAGCCTTGAGTACTTCGTCTTCAGCAGCGTGCGCTTCGGCTTCGCGCTTCAACTTTTCAACTTCGTCCTTATCCAGACCGGAAGAACCGGAGATCGTGATCTTTTGCTCCTTACCTGTGCCTTGATCCTTAGCGCTGACGTTGAGGATACCATTGGCATCGATATCGAAAGTCACTTCAATCTGAGGTGTGCCGCGTGATGCCGCAGGGATGCCGTCGAGGCGGAAGTTACCCAGGATCTTATTATCCTTCGCCATAGGACGCTCACCTTGGAGGACTTTGATGTCCACCGCAGTTTGGTTGTCGGCGTAGGTCGAGAAAGTTTGGCTCTTTTTAGTCGGGATCGTGGTGTTACGCTCGATCATAGGCGTGGCCACTGCACCGGCAGTTTCGATCGCCAATGTAAGCGGAGTCACGTCGAGCAAGAGCACGTCGCGCACATCACCTTGTAGCACGCCGCCTTGAATCGCCGCGCCGATGGCGACAACTTCGTCGGGGTTCACACCTTGGTGCGGTGCTTTACCTGTGAGGTTTTTAGCAATCTCCACCACCTTAGGCGCACGTGTCATACCACCGACCAGCACCAGCTCGCCGATTTCGGACTTGCTATGGCCAGAATCCTTCAAGCAAGCTTCGTAAGGAGCGATGGTGCGCTGATAGAGCGAATCACAAATTTGCTCCAGCTTGGAACGTGAAAGTGTGATGTTCAGGTGCTTTGGACCTGATGCGTCTGCAGTAATGAACGGAAGGTTGATGTCGGTGCTTTGTGTTGAGGACAGAGCGATCTTAGCTTTTTCGCCCTCTTCCTTCAAGCGTTGCAGCGCCATCTTATCAGTGCGCAGGTCGATGCCATCGCTCTTCTTGAACTCAGCGATCAAGTAATCGATCAAAGCGCTATCCCAGTTATCACCACCGAGGTGTGTGTCACCGTTGGTCGCTTTAACTTCGAAGACACCATCACCGATCTCGAGGATCGAGACGTCAAATGTGCCCCCACCCAAGTCATACACAGCGATCACTTCGTCCTGGCCCTTATCCAGACCATACGCAAGTGCGGCTGCAGTGGGCTCATTGATGATACGCTTCACTTCCAGACCTGCAATCTGACCGGCATCCTTAGTTGCCTGACGCTGCGCATCATTAAAGTAAGCAGGCACGGTGATCACTGCTTCAGTGACTTTTTCACCGAGGTATGCCTCCGCGTCGGCCTTGAGCTTTTGCAAGACCATGGCAGAAATTTGCTCTGGCGCGAAAGTCTCTGTTTTGCCGTCTACCTCAGCTTCGATGTAAGCGTCGCCGTTTTTACCGGAGACCACTTTATAAGGAAGAGACTCGGCCTCCTCCTGCACTTCGTCGAACTTGCGGCCGATAAAACGTTTCGCCGAAAAGATCGTATTGCTCGGATTGGTCACAGCTTGACGCTTCGCCGCTTGACCGACGAGACGCTCGCCGTTCTTGGCAAATGCCACTACTGAAGGAGTCGTGCGTGCACCCTCCGAGTTTGGTATAACAACAGATTCCCCGCCTTCCATTACGGACATGCAAGAGTTCGTTGTTCCTAAGTCGATTCCAATGATTTTACCCATGCCAAACATTAAGCACCCCTGATGCCATCACAGTAATTAATCCCCAACACGCTGACAGTCAGGATTATAATTAAATATCAGATCATTTCAGCATAGATTCAGACACGAAATAAATGCCATAGTGTCACACTGCGTGTCACAGTGGACAGGCCCATGGCGCAGATATGTGACACGGCCTACACACACAGATATAAATGTGCAAGCACGAGCTTAAGCACCTACACTGCGGCGGTTCATCCAGCATCAGCCAACTAGCTTGCGGGGTGCAACAAGTTCAATAATAGCCGATCGACACACACAGCTGAAACGCTCTCCCCGAAACGAAGTTTCGAGGCTACACAGCTTATACGCTCTCCTGAAACGGAGTTTCGAGGCTACACAGCTTATACGCTCTCCTGAAACGGAGTTTTCAAATTACCTGAACTAGGGCTCCGACGCCCCAGCCGACTTACGCGCGCTCTTTAGAGAGCTGCTGGATTAAATAATCGACGCCGCGCTTCACGCTGGCATCTTGCTCCATCATGTTCTCCACTTGCTTGCAGGCGTGAATCACAGTGCCGTGGTCACGACCACCAAAGGCATCACCAATCGATTTCAAAGGGTCGCTGGTTAAAGTGCGGGAAATATACATTGCCACTTGGCGAGGAAAAACGATCGCACTGGTGCGACGACGACCAATCAACTCGCTAAAGCGAATCTTATAATAATCGGACACCTTCTTCTGAATCTGGTCGACGGTCACCTTGCTGACAGCCTCGGCATGCAGCAGATCGCTCAGCAAGCGCTCGACAGCGTTCAAGTCCAATTTACGATCAATCAGATTATCATAACCAGCGATACGAGTGAGCGCTCCTTCCATGCGGCGCACATTGCGCGACACACGCTCAGCGAGGAAATTCACAATCTCGTCGTCGAGCTTAAGGTTCATAGTCGACGCCTTATTTTTAAGGATCGCGACCCGTGTTTCATAATCAGGCGCTTGAATATCGGTGACCAAGCCCCATTGGAAACGTGAAATTAAGCGATTTTCAAGGCGCTCGATTTCATTGGCTGGGCGATCACTCGCCAAAAAGATTTGACGCCCAGACTCGAAGAGATCGTTGAAAGTGTGGAAAAACTCCTCTTGCGTGCTCTCTTTTCCTGAAAGGAAATGAATATCATCCACCAAGAGCGCATCCACATTGCGGTAATATTGACGAAACTTCGACAGCTTGTTCTCGCGGATCGCGTGAATAAACTCATTCGTGAATTTCTCGGTAGACACGTAAGCGATGCGTGCCTTGGGATTATTAGTCAGCATCTGATGCGCCACCGCATGCATCAAGTGCGTCTTGCCAAGACCAGTCTCACCAAAAACAAAAAGTGGGTTATACGCACGACCAGGAGCATTCGCCACTGCGATCGAAGCCGCGTGTGCCAATTGACAACCTGAACCCACCACATAATTCTCAAATGTGTTGCTCGGGTTAATCAGCGTACGATGCGAAGGCGCCCCCTGGCTGACCGGACGATCATTACGTAGATCAGGTGTTTGAGAACCTTGCCCCGCAGGTGAAGCCACAGTCGATTCATTTGCCCGATTCGCTGGAGCGCCCAAACGACCTCGGGAAGCTGATTGGCTAGCAGCTTTAACATCCTTAGCCGAGCCAGCTTCGATTCGAACCTCAAGTGCGGAGCCAGCAAAGCTACGAGCTTGTTGCGTAATAATATCCAGAAAGTTATTTTCGATCCAGATAGCGTTGAATTCACTATTGGTCGTCAATACCAACTTCGAGTCCGTCTCAACAGTGCACACAAGCTCACTAAACCACATTTCGTAAACGTCTGCGGGAAAGAGATTCTTGAGTTCTTCGTTGGTGCTGTGCCAGAGAGAGGCGGCTGTTTGTGTTGAGGACATGGACGTGTGAGAAGTGGGAAACTCGCCAATTATTCACAGTCCTGCGTAGAGTGCGAGCCACTTCGATACGCGAGACTGAAAAAACTGAAAGTTGTGAATGAAAGATAGGATCCCTAAAATCAAAAAGCACAGCAAGCATGTTCGAAGAACAAGAGCTTAGCAATTGATGATAAGTAAGTTATGTTTTTATTAAATATGGCACCTACAGTTAAAAACAAACTGCAAGCGGTTGAATATCAGCGAAACTGAGATGTTCAATGTCGGCGATGGATCAAAGAATCGGCAGCAAAATGCACAAGGCAAGGCCAAGTTCTGCACAAGTTATTAACACTCGACTCACGAATAAGTTTATAAGTTTTTTTGCCATGAATGTCACGTACCTGTGACAGTTCTGTTAACCACTGAAAAAGTGGCATTTCGGGAATCTCTGAGCTACGATCGAAACTCCTCTTTTTTTTGCAAGGAAGCGCGAAATTTTAAATTGGCACGGGAAATATTTTTCAAAAACAAGGCAGTTATTCACTACTTTGTCATATGCGCAATTAAGCGATCATTGAACTCAGCCGCCGAATCATGTCCGATTTTCATCAACGCCTGCACCATCGCAGCGACCTCGACCAAGCGCGCCATATCACGTCCAGGGCGAACGGGAATCTCCATCAAGGGCACTTTCAAACCTAGGATTTCCATATGCTGCTCTTCGAGGCCCGTGCGTTCTTCATGCATGCCTTGGGTCCAGATGTGAAAATTGATCATCAAGTCGATCCGCTTCTCCAGGCGAACGGAGCGCACCCCAAAAAGCTCTGCGACATTAATAATGCCCAGCCCCCGACACTCCATATAACCGCGGCTAAGGTCCGAGGAAGTGCCCAGCAGCTCGCGCTCACTCACACGCTTGATATAAGTCAGGTCATCGGCCACCAGACTGTGTCCGCGCTCAATCAGCGCCAGAGCGCACTCACTCTTCCCCACGCCACTCTCACCACAAATCAAAGTTCCAATGCCTTGTATATCTAATAAGGTGCCGTGCATATGGGTGCGCGGGGCAAACTTATCTTCCAACAAAAGCGTGGCTTCCGTGGTAAAGGTCTTGGATTTCAGCGGGGAACGAATGATCGGCGTATTATATTCATTTGCCAACTTGCACAAATGTTTGGTCGGAGCCAAATTGCGCGAAATAATCAAGCAAGGCACATTGCGCTTCAAGATCTCCGTCATAATCGCGGTTTGCTCTGTTTGGCTCTTTTCGCGGATGTAGGCCATCTCCCCAGCACCCAGGAGTTGAATCCGTTTGGCCGCAAAGGCTTTAAAGAAGCCCACCATTGCCAGCGCTGGCCGATTCAGGCTGCGCTCACGAATCATATTATCTAAGCCAGACTCCCCCGCCACCAATTCCATCTCCAGCGGCTCCTTAAAGGATTCATAAAATTCTCGAACGGAAACTGCTTCGACAAATTTGGTATTATTACGTTGTACGGCGGCCATGCTTAAAATTCTGGGTTACATGTTAAAATCCTCACCGAGGTAAAACTCCCGGCTCTTCGGATCATTGATAAGAAAGTCGCTGCTACCCTCGCTCAAAATCGAGCCCTGGTGTAGCAAATAAGCGCGATCAACGATCGCAAGTGTCTCACGCACATTATGATCGGTAATTAGAATGCCGATCCCGCGCTCTTTAAGTTGCACAATGATCTTCTGCACTTCACTCACGCTAATCGGATCCACACCACTGAAAGGCTCATCCATCAAAAGAAACTTAGGATTGGTCACTAGCGCCCGCGAAATCTCCAAGCGACGGCGCTCTCCCCCACTGAGCGTGTAGGCCTTCTGCGAGGCCAAATGCGTTAAACCAAGCTCTTCTAAATGCTTCTCGATACAGGCCTCCCGCTCCGCCTTTTTAAAAGGCATAGTTTCCGCAATCGCTCGAATATTCTGCTCGACCGTCATTTTACGAAAGATCGATGCTTCTTGCGGCAAGTAACCGATCCCACACCGTGCGCGACGATACATCGGCAAATTCGTCAAATTGTCGTCATTTAAATGCACACTCCCCTTCGTTGCGGGAACGAGGCCGACCACCATATAAAAAGTCGTCGTCTTCCCTGCACCATTAGGGCCCAACAGCCCAACAATTTCGCCCGCGTTTACGTGGACATCGACTTTATTGACCACGCGACGCTTGCCGTATTCCTTAATCAGGCCACGTGTTTCAATCTTCGGAGTAGCTGCAGTTTCAACCATAGAATATGGAGCAAAAGCATTGCTAGGCCACTCGGCAATGCAATCCTTTAGCCATCTCGCGCTTGAATTGTTTCCAACGTTGACGGATACCTAAGCGACCTTCTTAATTCGCCGTTTTCTAAAAATGGCTACAACGACCAAAGAATACGATTTTTCCAGCATCGAGCCCAAGTGGCAGGCATACTGGGAGGAAAACCACACCTACGCAGCTAAAGACTTCGAGGATAAACCTACGTTTTACGTGCTCGATATGTTCCCCTATCCTTCCGGAGCGGGCCTACACATCGGCCACCCTGAGGGCTACACTGCCAGCGACGCACTCAAACGCTTCAAAAAAGCACAGGGCTTCAATGTGCTACACCCCATGGGCTGGGACGCCTTTGGCCTGCCCACCGAGCAGTATGCCATCAAGACGGGCACTCACCCTGCGATCACCACCAAGCAAAACGTCGCTAATTTCACCAAGCAGCTCAGCCAACTGGGCTTCGCTTACGACTGGAGTCGCGAGGTAAACACTACCGACCCCGGCTACTTTAAGTGGACCCAGTGGATATTCATGCAGCTCTTTAAGAAAGGGCTCGCCTATGTAGACGAAAAACCAGTCTGGTTCTGCCCCGAGCTCGGCACCGTACTCGCCAACGAGGAAGTGCTCAACACCCCTGAAGGCCCGCGCTCTGAGCGTGGCAGCTTCCCAGTCGAGCGCCGTCCGATTCGCCAATGGGTGCTACGTATCACTGAATACGCAGAACGCTTGATCGATGGCCTGAAAGACCTCGACTGGCCCGACTCCACTAAGCGCTTACAGGAAAACTGGATCGGCCGTTCTGAAGGTGCTGAAATCACTTTCGATGTCGCCGGACATGACTCGCAGTTGACCGTTTTCACGACGCGCCCCGACACACTTTACGGCGCAACCTACATGGTGATCGCACCGGAGCACCCGCTCGTCGCCTCGATTACCACCGCCGAGAATCAGGAAGCTGTGGCCGCTTATATAGAAAAGGCCAAGAGCAAGTCCGACCTCGAACGTGCCGAACTCTCCAAGGAAAAAACCGGCGTATGGACCGGCGCCACGGCCATCAACCCGGTCAACGGCAAAGAAATCCCAATTTGGGTGGCTGATTATGTGCTCATGACCTACGGCACTGGCGCGATTATGGCCGTGCCCGCACACGATGTGCGCGATTTCGAATTTGCCAAGGAATTCGGCCTCGAAATCATCCAAGTGATCGACGACGGCGGAGATGCCACCAAGGATGCCGAAGGCGCTCTGACTGAAGCCTATACTGGCCCGGGCAAACTGATCAACTCCGGCGAGCAAAGCGAAAAAGACTCCGAATCCGCAAAAAACGCGGTCATCGAGCAACTCGCAGCCGAGAACCGCGGCCAAGCGACCATCAATTTCAAACTGCGCGACTGGCTCTTCTCGCGTCAACGCTACTGGGGCGAGCCCTTCCCCGTACTCTGGCTCAATAAAAGAAACTACGATCAAGTCGACGACGCACTCAAATCCGTAGAGCGCCCAGTCACTTGCGAAGTCGACAGCGAGCTGCTCTACGCCATCATCCTACCCGACACCGAGCTCCCGCTGGAACTGCCCGAAGTCGAGAGCTACACACCCTCACCAGACGGGCAAAGCCCGCTCTCGAAGGCCGAAACTTGGCTACATGTCTTCATCGACCCCGCGACCGGCGCCACCTCCACGGAGGCCAAAGATGGTTGGGTCCCTGCCATTCGCGAGACGAACACCATGCCGCAATGGGCTGGTTCTTGCTGGTATTACCTACGCTACATCGATCCGAACAATACCGACGCACTCATCGACCCTGAAAAAGAAAAGTATTGGGGCACCCCGGACCTCTACATCGGCGGGGCCGAGCACGCAGTGCTCCACCTACTCTACGCTCGCTTCTGGCACCACATCTTATACGATATCGGTGTCGTCAGCGATCCCGAGCCCTTTAAGAAGCTCTTCCACCAAGGTATCATTCTCGGCGAAGACGGCGAAAAGATGTCAAAGAGCCGTGGCAATGTGGTGAATCCTGAGACTATTATCGAAGGCTACGGGGCCGACGCCCTACGTCTCTACTTAATGTTCCTCGGCCCCCTCGAAGCCATGAAACCTTGGAACACCAAGGGCATCGAAGGCATCGCCCGCTTCCTACGCAAGACATGGCGCCTGGTGGTAGCCGATGATGGCGAGCTCCAGCTCAAGATCGGTCAAAGTGATGCACTCGATCCGGAGACCGAGCGCGTACTCCACGCCACGATCAAAAAGGTCACCAACGACTACAGCAGCCTAGGCTTCAACACGGCGATCTCGCAAATGATGATCTGCATCAATCAACTCGCCAAGACGGAGGCCCTGCCCCGCGAAGCAGTCGAAGACTTCATCAAACTACTCGCCCCACTAGCGCCACATATAGCCGAAGAACTCTGGCAACGCCTTGGCCACGAAGGTAGCATCGTCGAAGACGGCTGGCCAAAATACGATGAAAGCAAGCTCGTCGAGGACAGCGTCAAAATCATCTTCCAAGTCAATGGCAAGTATCGCGGCGACGCACAACTGCCCGCCGATGTATCCAAGGACGATGCCATCGCAGCCGCCAAGGCCAATGAGCGTGTGCAAGGCTTCATCGACGGCAAAACGATTAAGAAAGAAATCTATGTGCCCGGTAAGATCGTCAATATCGTGGCCGTGTAAATATGGCTAGCACTACGATGCGGCATGTAATACTAGAACGTCCGGCAGCGAAAGCTGCCGGCGTCCCGCTCGGGCGGAGCGCCGTAAAGCAAAGAATCACTCATAGCTTTATCGCACTCTGCCTCGGAGCGCTCTCCTGCTTGCATGCCGCCCCCATGCTCGATGGCAGCGCCTTTGTCACGAGCCGCAGCGGTTCGATCGCAGCCACTGACGCCGCCGGCCAAACTGTCGACATCAGCGCGCATGAAGTCCTACAACCTGCCGGCCTGCAGCTCTCGACTGCAGCACAAGGGCAGCTGTTCTTAACTTTTTCAAATTCCGTCGCGATCGCACTCACCTCAAATACTTCCGTGCAATGCCTGGAATATGAGCAACAAGCCTTTGAAAATAAAGACCGCACCTCCGGGCTCGAACCCTCCGTATCCAAGTTACGATTAAAACTCACCGAAGGCGAGCTCGCGATCGCCAGCAACCAGCTCTCTCCGCTATCGGAACTACGTATTCAGCTGCCAACGGGAGAAATTCGCCTGCATAAGGGCACCTGCCTGATACGCCTCGATGCGATCACAGGCCTGCACATCGCCGCATACGAGGGTAACTTAACCTATTACTACCCCGGCGCCGAAGCACGCGAGTTTATCTCTGCCCCTAAAATGGTGCGCATTAGCCAGCAAAGTCTGCAGCGGCAACAGATCGCCGAAGCGGCCAGCGTCGATTCGCTCAGTGCTGGCTCTGTGCAGTTTTGTAAAGCCGCACAACACGCGAGCCAACGCGTCAGCTTTCAAGCCAATGCCAGCACTGGAGCCCCCCCCGTCCCCATCCGTATCGTCAGTCCCGATTATTTTAAGCAACCCGACCTCCGCCCTTATCGCTTTGAAGATTAACACAAAGAGTATCTCTGCCTTTCTTCCAGCCAACTTTGAGCCTCAACCCATCGGTCTCATTGCCGGCAAAGGTCTCTACCCGATCCTGATGGCGGAGCGCATACGCGCAGCTGGGCTCCCACTGCGATTAATCTCCTTTAAAGGCGAAACAGAGCAAAGCTTGATCGACTCGGTGCCCGCAGAAGCGCATATACAGATCAAAGTGGGCCAACTCGGCAAGCTACTAAAATCACTTAAAAAACTTGCTTGCCGCTATGCAGTGATGGCTGGACAAATCACGCCCAAGCGCCTCTTCCACGGCCTGCACCCCGACCTCAAAGCACTCGCAATACTCAACAGCTTAAAAATTAAAAACGCCGAGACGATTTTTGGTGCCATCTCTGCCGAAATTGAAGCCATTGACATCCAAATGCTCGACGCTCGCAGTTTCCTCGACGATCAGCTAGCCAGCGAAGGGCTGATGACAGGAGGAAAACTCAAAGCGCCGGAAGAATTTATTCAACACGGCATTCAAATCGCCAAAGGCATCACCGAGCTCGACATCGGCCAAGGTGCCGTCGTGCGTAAAGGCACAGTGCTCGCCGTTGAAGCCTACGAAGGCACCGATCCTATGCTTAAACGAGCGGGTGAATTCAAAACGGACGGACTCATTTTCGTAAAAACAGTCAAACGCCAACAGGACTATCGCTTCGATGTGCCAGTCTTCGGAGAGCGCACACTCGATGTCATGCACACTGCCGGAATCCAAACTGCAGCACTCGAAGTGGGCCGTGTCATTATGCTTGATAAGCCTACTTTACTCCAAAAGGCTGCGAAATTAAAAATCGAACTACTCGGCTACCAGATCTGACATTCTACATCAGCGATTTGACGCAACTCAATAAAGTGTTCCCTATTTGTAAAAAATAAGTATAGTGACTACAAATGAATGAACCTTATACCCCAGCCAAGCAAGGCTTCACTCTCGTTGAGCTAGCTATATCCGTCAGTATTGTTGGAATATTAGCGGCAATCTCCATACCAGCCTTTCAGCGCTCCCGCGATAATACTCGCATCGGCGCCCTCGAACACGACCTACGCCTCTACGAACAAGAATTCGACACCTTCGAACTTGATAATGGCCACTACCCCAACTCCGTATCTGCAGTCGGCGTGTATCCAGAAGGTATGGCAGAGCGAATGAGCAGCGCATGGAAAATGCCCTCACCGATCGGGGGCACCTATCGGTGGGTCTACACCACCGAGAGCGACCCCGCTAATCGCAGCGCTTACATCAATATCGTTCACAGTGGACAGTACCCCATCGCAATCGACCCCGGCCGCCTCAAGGACATTGATGCTCACATCGACGATGGTGATCCCAGCAGCGGCTCACTACAAATTAGCGGCGAAAATCTACGTTACTACATTAAGCTTTAGCACAAAAAGCTCTAAGGCGTGGAATTTAGTACTTTGCCCACAGTTGATAGCGGCCCATGGTGTCGGCTGTACTTGATCCCGTGCAACGAGATCATTTCATCTCCCACAGGTAGCAACAAGTAGGTTTCATTAGCCAGCATCGCCGTCTGACCTTCGTGCTGACCGACTTGAACAGGATAAGAATCTACCTGTATCAAAACAAAACCATTCTGCTCTTCAGAATGCCACATCTCGTAACGCGATAATTGCCCCTCACGACTCAGTTCAAAGAGCATTGCGCCTTCACGATACTCACTCACATAGACATCGGCATACTGGCGCAACACATGACTCTCTCTACCCAAACTCGCAACAAATTCCGGCTCACTATACAAACGCGGTTGATCTGAAACATCACGCCAAACCATAGTCGAACATAGACCGAGCACCACACACATCCCAATCAAGGCTAAGAGCCCGATGATACGACTAGAACCGCTGCGATACACCTGAGGCTGCGGTGGCTCGTAAACATCCGCTTCCTCACGCTGAAAAACCGTGTCAAGGGACTGCCCCTCAAGCAATCTGGCGACTTCCGTCGGCAGCACTTTAAGATCTTTCCGATTCTGCGATTGTAGGTCACTATAAAACAATTGGCCATTAATCGCTCGCACCGTAGCACGCCTCTGCCCCCCACAAATCTCTACTTCCGGGAAATCAAGCACCGCATGCTGCGAGCTGGCAATTGCCATTCGATTCAAGTCGATCGTGAGATGATCCGCACTTTCATAGTCCGCCTGCCACGGCTCAATTGGCTCCGTCTCAAAGCCAAACTGGGAATCAATAGAACGAAATGTAGCCGAAAACTGCATAAAGAAAAGCGAAGCGTTAATAGAAAAAACTAAATGATTAAATTTACTATTCAGAACTCTGCAAGAGCTCTGCATGTTCCGCCCGCTCTCGCTGCAAACGATACAGCCCAATATCCGGAATATCAATCAGCACTTGCACCAATAAACGCACCACAACAATGCAAATCACCTGCATGGCAATGCTCAGAACAGAGACTAAAGCCGTCAGCACTGAAGTGTAAAAAAGAAGCGTCAACACACCGGCCACAAGCGCCACCGCAATCGCCACCCATGCCAAGATATCGATAATTAAGCGAAGGTCGGCATAGGCTGATTTTTCGCGCACTAAGTGACGCAACTGAGCAAGCTCAGAAGCACTCGATGGCTGATGCGCCCCACGCCCTGCCGACTTGCCCGAACTGCCGGAGCGGAGACGCTTCTTCGACGAAGCACCACTTCTGGCCTCCGACGATCGCTCGCCCGCACTCACCACGCGTTCGCGCGTATTACGGTAAGCCACATACGCTTGCTGCCACTGGCGCTCCGACATCTTGCGCGCACTCGGGTCCATTTTTTCACGTGACGCCTTAAAACTGTCAAAATCATCCATACTCTATTCCACTTTCAAATCAAAACGTCCAAAAACAGGCTTTCCCTCGACTTGAATTTGCGCAAAAAGCCGATACCAACCCGTGTTCGGCACGTTAAATAAAAATGCCAGCTCTGCCACCTCTTCCATGCCCCCACCAAAGCCTGCCGTGCGAGCCGAGGCCACACTGTCGACTGGGTGCATGTGAGCAAAGCCCTTACCCGCCGCATCAAACGCCACCATATGCCCCTTTGCCCCCATGATGGTTTCCAAGTGAACCACAGCACCCTCTGCACCGGCCACCTTAACTTCAAAACGGTAATCACGCCCGCGTTGTAAACTTTCAGGCGCACCTAATAGCTCAAAGCGCACGCCATCCACCACGCTCACAGTCGAACGCTCAAACTTCGGGCGCTGAGATTCGCCAGCCACAGCAAGCTCAGACAGCGCAATTGCCTGACTGCGGCTACGCAGCGGCACAATCTCGGTAAAGACGCGATACGCCCCACCGTGTGTCGGTTTAAAATCGAATTGATAGCGCCCATTCAAACCATCCGCACGCGGGTGTACGTGATGGTAATCTTCCAAGGAAGGGTCGATCACCATCACATGCATCTTCTCCGTATGCGTCACCGCCAATTCATGTGGCGCGATATTGGTACCGCCCTGAGTTTGCAAATTAAGTTCCACCTGAGCGGTCACACCAGGCTCTAAAGCGGTGTCCGAACTGAGCTCGGTTACAATCGGATAAGTAAAACGCGTCAGATCAATAAATCCTGCGTGATTCGTCGCACACAGCTCGATCTCCCCCTCCGCATTCACAATCTCCTCATAGTGCAAAAAACCGCACTGTGCAGCAGGCAGCGCGCGCAACACAAAGTACGCACCAAAAAAGACCAGACTCAGTACCCCTATAGATACCCAGCCAGTTTTCGATAAAGATTTGGATGATTGTTCAGTCATAGACAAGTCAGTAACAATGTATCCATCTCTACGATCTGGCGCAAGACGGAATGTTAACAGCGCACACTGCCTACGTAAGCACCATACTGTATACGAAACCTATACCAGCTCAGTAGACGAGATTCTAAAAATGACTCGCACAGCTTCTTAACTTTACACAGCTGCGCAAGCCTGTCACAGCAATATAACATGACTGATAAAATTAAAGTCGGAATTTGGGGCCTCGGCCGTGCAGGACTCAATATGCACGCGGCCGAAATAGCCAACTACCCCGAACAGTTTGAGCTACACTCAGGCATCGATATTGATCCAGCACGCAATCAAAGCCTCACGGATACATATCGAGTTCCTACCTACACGGATGAGGAGGCATTTCTCAATGATCCTGAAGTGGAGCTGATTTCCATCGCGACCCGCTCGCCCGACCACGTCGCACATTGCGAAAGAGCCCTCGCCGCAGGCAAATATGTATTTCTCGAAAAACCGCTGGGCCTCAACTATGCCGAGGGTAAAAAGCTACTCGCATTGAGCCAACAATACCCCGGCAAGCTCTACCCACGGCAGAATCGCCGTTTCGAAGCCCCGTTTAATCACATTCAAGAAATCATCGCATCGGGCATCCTCGGCGAAGTTTACGAGATCAAGCTCTGCCGCCACAGCTTCCAACGCCGCAGCGACTGGCAAACTATCATAGAATGCGGTGGTGGGCAGCTCAACAATTGGGGCCCACACATTATTGACCACGCCCTGCAATTTCTGGACTACAAAGTCAGCGAATTGTGGAGCGACCTCAAAAAAGTTGCCGCGCTCGGCAATGCCGAAGATCACATCAAGATCGTCCTCAAAGGCGAAAGCGGCCGTGTCGTAGACCTGGAAATCAGCGGAGGCGCCGCCCTACCGCAAAACGAATACACGCTCTTCGGCTCGCGGGGAGCACTTACCTGTCAAGGTGACAACATTCACTTAAAATATATCGATCCCAAGCAGGTATTCCAAAAGACCGAAGCCCATGCTGGCACCCCCTCCTTAGCCGGAGGCGTCAGTAATGCTTATGCCGATCTAGAGCAAATAAAATGGGTCGAAGAAGACATTAAGGTCGCCCCCAGCACTCCGACCGAGATTCACTCGATCTGGTCCGCACTCTACCAGTCAGTCCGAGAAGGCATCCCATTTCCCATACCAATGGAGCAAGCGGTCGCCGTGCTCAAAGTCACGGACGAAGTGAAGAAAGGCACCGCCTTCACAGACGTCTAGAAGAGTCTAGCTAAACACGGTGGCTCCAAAACACGGGCGATTCTCGATGGTCGCATAGTGCAGTCAGTCGCCTCAGTGTTTAAATAACGGATCCGTATGCCGCTCAGCCATACGGATCCCTTGCATAAAATCGACGTAAGACTTGATCGCAAATGAGCGCCTAGTCCTCCTCTGATTTATGCTCTCGTGCCTCGAAGGCTGCTTTATCCGCCAAAGAGACATGCCCTTCGACCATGCCGTTATCCAAGGGGTCATCAATACGGCTCGCCAAGTCATGGAAGAGCTTGCGTAAGTCGATCACGCCTCCAATCAAAAACCAAAAGGTAGACACAATGCCCAAGATCCCCGTCACCACCAAACTAGTAATAAAGAAATACTGACTCCAAGCCTCATCCGACCAAGGTGAAAACAGGTTCAACACCAAAACTCCCAGAAAACAGAGTCCGAATTTATAAATGATCGCGTAACCAAAGACCGACCAAGTAATGATCTTATCGCCGCGAGTGTATTCTGGAGTGATACCTAACAACTTTTTAAATGCATTGTGCACGCTCCACTTAAAGGGCTCCTTATACTCATTCGCGACATCATACTCCCCGCGGTGCAATAGACGATCCAGATTATATGGTTCCTTCTGCGTCATGAAAGAGCCCAGAACATAAGCCGCGATGCCACTGCACATCGCCATGAAATACATTTCGTAAGAATTGATCGGAAATTTCACCGCACTCATTTCCCAAGCCACGTATGGGTTAAATGGGCTCGAAACTGCCTCTAAAAAAGAACCCACGGCATGGCTCCAGTTGTTTCTTTCAAGCCATGGATACACAACTTCAGCCCAATTACGCTGCAGAAACAACCCTATCAACGAAAATCCAGAACCAAAAATAATCGCTCCAAAAGCACCGGTGGTCGTACCAAAACGACTATACAGACCGAAAACCATGATCGGCCCCGCGCCGCCAAGCCATAAAGCCGTCATCATCGTAGTGAACATGATAATATAATCGATCTGCACGAAGAAAATCGAAACCACGAAAAAGAAGATGCACACGGCCAAGGAACAAAGGCGAAATAACAACAGGTGCTGCTTCGGCGTCAGTGGCTCCTTTAAAAAGGGAATAATCAAATCCTGCACAATCGTCGATGAAGCATTAAACACACGCGAATCATCTGTAGAAATCAGCAGCATAATCATCAGCAAGAGAAACAAGCCCATCAAGCCCGTAGGCAGCAGATTCTTCAACGCCACTGGCAGCATCATTTGATGATACAAAGTCCGAAATTTCTGAAACTGTTGATTCCCCTCCGGCGTTCCACTCAGCGAGTCGCGAGCCGCAGTAATATAAGGCGTATCAATATTGTGATCTTGAGAAAGAGGTGCATCTACACCGATTTCATGCCGTGGAATCGGCACTTGAGCCAAACTGTGCTCCAATCCAGCACGCGCCTCTAAATCAGGCACCGATTCTATCGCCACCTTTTCAGTCAACTCAGACCGGATATCGTGCGCCTCACTGGCAAACTTCCCGTGCGTCATTAATGCGATGATCATCACCGCGACCAAGAGCATCATTAAGCCCGCAAACAAAGAACGCCAAGTGCCCAAGATACCCGCCATTTTTTGCTCATGCGGTGTGCGCCCACTGGTCGAAGTATCATTCCCGATCCAACTGGCTCGATTCAAAATACTCCCCATAATCGTCACAAAGAGTGCAAAGATATTAAAATCACGCAGCTTCTCGATATCGAAAGGATTGATAAAGCTCTGCCCATCCACGCGATCAATCATCACCGGCCCAATCGTATCATGCCAGCCAAAGTGCAGATAAATATAACCTGCGATGATCACGAAAATAGGATAACTCATCAAACCTTGAAAGGCATCCGAGATCAGCAATGAGATACGTCCGCCCGGCCAAATAATCAACATACATAGCGCCAAGGAAGAAGTCACCACCAGCGTGAAGGTCGGTAAAGCCACCCCCATCACCATCACCTCGTGAGGCAGCCCCAGGAAGTAAATAAAGAAATTTGCGGCCACTGCAGGCCCGATCGCATTCGTCACCATCTCTGCCAAAGTACGAATTGTCGCCGCCACAATCCGTAACGGTCGATTATAGCGCATCTCCAAAAACTGGCCGATCGAGAGCGAACGCGTCTCACGGAAACGATAAACACAGAAGCCCGTAAGCCCCATCACAATCCAGACTGGCACCGTCAAATACTCCCAGAAAGTCAGCGCATAGCCCACCTGGTATTTCGCCTCTACCAAGCCGACCAAAGTAATCACACTCAGGCCCGCAGTTAAATCGCCCGCGCAGATCACATAACGCCCCGCCACACGGCCGGCCGCCAGGTAATCGACGACACCTCGAACATACTTCTTCGAGTAAACCGCAATACTAATAATAAAAACGACAGGGACAATGGCAATCAGCCAATCGATAAGGTGCATGATAATGAAACTCCTGAAATTTCACTCCAGTAAGTCGATTCATGCACGTAGGGAAACGCACACAATCTCGCCGAGCTGAAAGAAAAAACAAGATCTATGATGGGGGAAACAGCAGCTCTCACTACTGACATTTAATAAATAGGGAGCCCGAATTCAGAGAATAATTCTCAACAGATCAACTCTAATATTAAACCAAAACTGTTAGTAGCTCAGGTGATAGTAGAAATTGCATTATAGATTTTACCAAGCAGAGAAATAATTAAATTTATAGGTTGACCTATGCGCTGAGGCGAATTTGCTCCACCACTTCCAAAGGAGAGGTGACAGAGTGGCCGATTGTGCATCCCTGGAAAGGATGTGTGCTGGAAACGGCACCGAGGGTTCGAATCCCTCCCTCTCCGCCATTCGACGCGCTACGCTTGCTCATGGCAGGCCAAAAGAGTTGAAAATTAAGACGAGCTATGGAATTTCCCAAAGACTTAAAGCGCGTCGACGTAGTAAAACGAAAATGGCGAAGCAATGCCCTGCATGTCCGCCGTAGCCCCTAGCGAAGGCGGAAGCCTGTCGAAGGGCTGTCTTGGCTTTATATCTTATTAATGCGCAATGGGATGCTATACGTTGGACAAACTAAAAATGTCTCGAATCGCATGCGGCGACACGCTGAAGGAAGTGGCTCTCGACAAGCGAAACAACTGAAGGATTTCACTTTGGTATACACCGAAGGTCCAATGGAGACGACTGCGACCATCAAACGAGAGCGACAGCTTAAGAAGTGGTCGCGAGCAAAGAAGGTCGCGCTTATTCGCGGTGATTTTGAAAAATTGAAAACACTGAGCAAATCACGAAAGACTTGACCACAATCGTTCCAAAAGTGTTCGTAATCGAATCCCTCCTTCCTGTGTGCGGCGTAGCTCGCAGAGCGAAGACGTATCCGCCATTGGGCGAAGCCCAACAATCTGTCCGGCGCAGCCGGAATGAGGGATGAAGAACGAAGTTCGACGTAAGGAGCGAATGCGACTGGAGAAGGAGCAGCTATCGGCTGAGGGCGAAGCCCCGAGCGAAGCGAGTCAATCCCTCCCTCTCCACCAGGCATCGCATAATATCTCTTGCGATCGAGCGTTACACAAACTTTAGTAACGCGATGATTGAATGCCAACCAAATGTCTTGTCTTGGAACTATACAATGCAGGGTGACGGCATTGATGCGGGGCTCCGCTTTAACTGGGCGGGCGAATCGGGACGCTTCGAGCTAAATGGTCAGCTCTATACGATCAAGAAATCGGGCTTCGTTACACCAACATGGGAATTAATCAAGGAGGACAAGGTTTGTGCCGAGGCATCAAAAATCAGTATGCTCCGGCGCGGCTTTGAGATTAAACTTCAGTCAGGGGCCATGGAGCTTTCCGCAAAATCGGCCTTTGGTCGCACCATGCTGTTAAGCGGAATGGGCTGCCAAGCGCGTATCAAGCCGGCCCACGCGTTCACGCGCCGCGTTCAAATCTCCGGCAGTTATCCAGATCCTGAAACGATTGTTTTTGCCTTTTGGTTGTGTGCACTGATTTGGCGCCGCAATGCGAATCATGCGGCGGCTTGTCAATAATCACAGCCCTCGCCCACGCAGCGGACGCTGCCCAGCGCTTGCGGGCAGCGTCTGACTACAATGACATCACTAATTTAAAGAAGCGGGCATCGCCGGCGGGCACGCCTAGCACCAGTGTGTGGGCGTCACCGACGCGGTTGTAGTTCACCGATGTGGGTGTGACGGAACTGAGGTTGCCGAGCTCGTCAGATTGTATGAGCTTGAACTGAATGGAGTCGCTATACGCGCCGGGCCATTCCCATGTAAGTGTCACTTCGTTCGAAGCGCTCATGTGGATACTGATGTCTGGCGCGCTGAGGTCTTCGATTGCCGCGGCAGGTAGATCACTGGAGTCAGCTGGATTGTGGCCACCGAGGAATTTCTGCAATAGACTGTAGCCGCTGCCATCGACACTTGCAAAGGGGTCGTGTCCGCCCTCGCCGAGCCAGAAGAGCTCCCAGTTATCATCCAAGAGGTTCCCGTCGCTATCGTTGGCGACGAGTTCGGGCATTTCGACGATTTGAAAGCTCCGCACTTCCAAGGCAGAGCCTGCACAAGCTGTAAAGTCGTCGCGGAGCACGCCGTATACGCGAATTTGGGTCCCTGGTAATAGGTCGATACTTTTACTGGAGATGTAGCGTTCCCCGTAGGCATCGAAGAGTGCGTATTGCTGCGCAAATGCGTTGCGGGCAAGGAAGCAGCCATCGGCCTTGGCCGCTTCGACGGTTAACTCGTAGAGCTGCACGTCATCGTAAACAAAGCTCGCTGCGAGGCCTTGCCCTTCAGCTAGCGCGGGTCCGATCGCGTCCAACTGGAGACCGAGTGTGTCTAACAGCTCAGAAGAGACCGCTTGCTCGCGTAAGACTGCGCGCAGCAGGTCTACGGGGCCTTGCCCGGTGATCTGGTCCACTTGTGCATCGGTAAAGCTCTGGTAGACTTCGCGACAGAAATAAGTCCACTCCACCCAATTAATCGCGACAGCTGCCGCTGCGCTGTAGCTGGCTTCAATCTGCAGACCGTCCCAGAGTTCATCTACTGAGAACTCGGGCTCGCCATTGCTTTCGTCCATTAAAGTGGCAATCTCCGACAGTGAGGTCCAACGGTCATCGCCGGTGCGATTGGGAAAGAGTGTCAGCTGCCCATCGGATGGTAGGTAAGCCTGCGACTTAAAGTATTGCTCGAATGCATACTCCATCGCGAGTGCAAAGGCGGTATCATCGACCTGTAAACTGAGTTCGCGGATCGTCTGCTCACCTGCAGTGTATTCGGCCAGTTCATCCAGCCACTCGCTGGCCGCGTCGGAGAGCGATCCGCCGGCGTAGCTGGCATCGATCGCAAATAGCTCACTGCGATCCAGTGGCAAGAGCTTCAACTGCTCAAAGCCGGTGGGCTCGGCCACTCCCTCGGAGAGAATTAAATAGCGCGCTTCTGTGGAGACTGCGATGACGCCTTCAGGATATACCAGCGGCACTTGATCAAAGATGGCAAAGCGGCTGCCTTCCGCAACGGATGCCTGGCCGAGGCGCGCCCCCGTCAAGCGATCGACATAGCCTGTAGAGCCTGTGTGCCAAGGCTCTTTGGCTAGGTTGAGACTGACCACCAAGGTAACTTTATTTAGATCGCTCATGTCAGTTATCCGCTGGCTT
>CEUD01021638.1_pt1 | contig 23861 bp, 22 predicted proteins | sample 356481 | NCBI WGS metagenome assembly CEUD01 (sample SAMEA2623314, study PRJEB7988) | marine metagenome | isolation source: saline water (ENVO:00002010), including | reverse complement strand
GGCTTGGTGCCTTGCACGCAGGTGTTGATCGCACGCGTCTGAATGATCGGTAGATCCTCAAACGGGCATTCGATACCGAGGTCACCACGAGCGACCATCAGACCGTCGGATGCCTTGATGATGCCATCTAGGTTGGCAATGGCTTGCTGATCCTCGATTTTTGCGATGATCTTGGCCTTGGAGCCATGATCTTCCAGATAGGTGTGGAATTCTTCGAGATCCTTAGGTTCACGCACGAAGGAGAGTGCGAAAAACTCGATTTCTTGCTCGATACCGACATCCACGTCGCCCTGATCTTTTTTAGTCAAGGCTGGCAGGTTGACACGCACACCTGGCAGATTGATGTGGCGGCGGTTGCCCATGGGGCCAGGGATCAGCACTTGGCAGCGCACGCGAGAGCCCTCAATGCGTAGCACGCGTAGGCGGATCAGGCCACTGTCGACGAGAATGGTGTCGCCCTCATTAATGTCTTTGGAAAAGCCCGGATAGTTCACATCGACGCGGCGCAGACCTTCCTCCGTGGTGCTGCCAATACCTTCACCATAGGTGAATTCAAAGATTTCGTCTTTTTCTAGCTCATAGGTTTCGGGCACGTCGCAGGTGCGGATTTCGGGACCTTTCACGTCCATCATGATCGCGATGTGGCGACCCACTTTGTCACAGACTTTGCGCACGCGTTGGATGATTTCTCGTGTCCATGTGTGATCGGCGTGTGCCATATTAATGCGGCAGATATCAACGCCAGCTTTGATCAATTTCTCGAGTGTGGCCTCGTCCTGGGTGGCAGGGCCAATCGTGAAAATGATTTTGGTTTTATGTACGGTTCGTTTCATAGTAAAATTCGTGGGGAGAATTTTTGAGGAAATGTGCGATTGCGAGTAGCTAGATTGCTTTGGAAGCAGGAGCGATGCCGCTTTGTGGGTCGACGACCTTTATGGATAGCTTCTTTAGCAAGGGTGCAAACTTTTCGTGCACCAGCCGGGCATTGTTACAATCCTTACTTAAGTGGGCGAGATAGACCTGCTGCAAGGTGCTCTGTTGAGAAAGTTCTTCGACTAGCTCGAAGCTGGCGTGATTGGACAGGTGCCCATGCCGCCCGCGAATACGCTGTTTGGTGGACCATGGGCGGCGCTCGTCTTGCTCCAGCAGCGCTTCATCGTAGTTAGCTTCTAGCACCAAAGTTTGCACATCGCGGATATGAGCTTTGACATGCTCGGGCACGTAGCCGAGGTCGGTCACCCAGGCGAGACTGCGAGGGGGTGAAAAGAGATCGCCCTCTTGCCCCCAGTTGAATTTGAAGCCGACGGGATCGTAGGCATCGTGGGGCAGGGCGAAGGAGCGCACCTTTAGATCGCGAAAATTAAAGTCGGTGCCAGTCTGAAAGACTTGCCAATTTACAGGCTTGGTGGCCTTCGCTTGCACCGCATCGGCCGTGTCGCGGTTGGCAAATACGGGTAAGTCGGCGCGTTTGGCCAGACCGCGAATGCCTTGGGCATGGTCGCTGTGTTCGTGAGTCAGGAAGACCGCGTCGATCGCGTCGAGTGATTCGCCGACGGCTTCCAGCATGCAGCCAATGCGCTTGGCCGAGAAGCCCACATCGACGAGCACCTTAGTATGCCCGGTGTGGAGCAGGGCGCAGTTACCACCGCTGCTGGAGCCTAATATTTGGAATTCGATGGACATTGCCGCGCAGTTGTATGCCAGAGTGGTCATGGGTAAAGCCTTTTTACGCGCTTGCGTATCCATGGATTCATACTTTAGCTGCCCGCTCGTTTGAATTGAGTCTGGCGCTTGCGCTTTAGCCCTTCTGCGACATTTTGAAACAAAGTATAGTTAACATCGTTGTTACGATCTTAGTCACATGAAATCCGAAACTAGTTCTACATCGCCGAATCAATTGAATGCGTCCGCGCCGAAATTGAGCAAGGTCTACGACCGCGACTTCGTCCTGACCGACGAGTATCGCGCAGCACTGCCCGATATGCAAAATGCAGATTCGCAGCATATCTTCGGGGCGAATGTGCCCATCCTCAAAGTCGGGATTTCTAACTTTCGCCTGCCGCTACGCTATATCACATTAAGTTCGGATACGCTCACCCTGGAGACTTCAGTCACGGGCACAGTTTCACTGGAAGCCAACCAAAAGGGCATCAATATGTCGCGCATCATGCGTGTGTTTTACACCTTTCAGGACCGCATCTTTACGCCCGACCTGTTAAACGAAATTCTGCTTCAGTACAAGGAGGAGATTCACGCGCACCGTGCGCAACTGAAGCTTTCGTTTGAATATCCCATCATGAAGCCAAGCCTGCGTAGTGGGCTTGAGGGCTGGCAGTATTACCGCGCTGCCTTCGAAGGACGCGTCGATGAGCTGAACCGTTTCCGCAAATACATCCATTTCGATTTCGTCTATTCCTCGGCCTGTCCTTGCTCTTCGGAGTTGTCAGAGCATGCCCGCTCTAGTCGCGATGTTTACAGCATCCCGCACTCGCAACGCAGCACCGCACGCGTGAGTGTAGAAGTGGCTGAAGGGGAGCACCTCAGTATTGAGCGCTTGCAAGAGCTGTGCTTAGAAGCCCTGCAGACTGAGACTCAGGTGATGGTTAAGCGCGAGGATGAGCAAGCCTTCGCTGAGATGAATGGCGCATACACCAAATTTATCGAGGACGCCGCACGTCTGTTGCACGAGCAGCTGGATGCCGAGGTCAAAATTGCTGACTTCCAAGTGGCCTGTGCGCACCTTGAGTCTCTGCATTCACACGATGCAGTTGCTGTGATTAATAAAGGAGTGCCCGGTGGCTTTACCGGACATTTCGAAGATTTTAAATCGCTGATTCGCTAAGTTCGCGAAGGAGCACATCGTTTTTCGACTTATGTTTACAGGAATCGTTGAAGAAACTGGCAAGGTCATCTCTTTTGAGGAGACCGAAAATGCTTGGCGCCTGATCTTGGAGGCGCATGCAGTCACCAAAGATCTACAATTAGGCGATAGCGTGGCGGTGAATGGCTGCTGCTTGACGGCAGTCGCATTTTCCGAGAATCGGATCGAGTTTGATCTCTTAGAAGAGAGCAAGCGCTTGACTTCGATCGGTGGCGTCGGTCCCGGGGCCAAGGTTAACCTCGAACGCGCTCTGTTGCCGAGCACACGCATGGGCGGGCACTTCGTGTCGGGCCATGTGGATGGCACCGGCGTGATCGAAGCGATCGAGCCGCGGGGCAAGGACTTCTTTTTCCGCATTCAGTGTGAGCCCGACAAATTACGCTATATTGTGCACAAGGGCAGCATAACTGTGGATGGCATTTCACTGACTGTAGCCGAAGTCGACGACAGCGGTTTTGCGATTTGGTTAATCCCGCACACGATGGAGGTGACCAATCTGCATACCAAAAAGGTCGGCGATCGCGTGAACTTGGAAAACGACCTGATCGCAAAATACGTCGAGAAGCTCTTCGCGAAGTCGTAGTAACTCGCTTTGTGCTCTTGTATTTCTGATAGGACTGGAGTATCTTTGCACCACTATGATCGATCTCGTAAAGAAAACTATGTTGGCTGGCATTGGCGTGGCTGTCGTGACGAAAGATAAAGTTCTGGAGTCAATGGATGAATTGGTGGAAAAGGGCAAGTTGACTAAAGACGAGGCGGCTGCGATGTCGGATAAAATCGTTGAAGAAGGCCGCACTGAAACCGAGAAAGCAAAAGTTGAAGCCAGTAAGCTTTTTTGCGAGATGCTCAATCGCGCAAATGTTGTGACCAAGGATCAATACGATGCGCTTGCTGCCCGTGTGACGGCACTCGAAGGAAAGCTGCACAAAGAGTTTCCGAATGAGGACTGAGGTTGCCTGAGCTTACCTCTCGCAGTCTTGTTTTTTGTAGGGGCTTCACTTGTGACGCCCGTGTCGTGTCAGGGGACTTTACCAGCGCAGCCCCAGCAGGATTCTTTACTTAATATATGAAACCCTTCAATTACTTATCCAATGCAGTGCGTGCGCCCGAAATTGTGGCGATCTTGGTGCGTTGGGGGTTTGAGGATTTACTGCTCCAGCTGGATACGCCGCAGTTCTTATTAAAGAATCTGGTGCGTAAGAAGGTGACGCACCTGACAGCTTATGAGCGTGTGCGGAATGCCTGTGAGGAATTGGGCCCGATTTTCGTAAAATTTGGGCAGATTCTTAGCACGCGCCCAGATCGTTTGCCCGAGCCGCTGGTGATGGAGCTTAAAAAGTTGCGTAACGATGTGGATACGCAGCCCTTTGAGACCATTAAGCCGGTCGCACTCAAGGCACTCGGGCGCGAATTAGAGGAGGTCTTTGCCGAGTTTGACCCCCACCCAGTGGCCGCGGGTTCATTGGGGCAGGTTTATCGAGCGAAATTGATCTCCACTGGAGCTGAAGTGGCTGTTAAAATACAGCGCTCCGAGATTCATAAAACGATTTCCGCTGATATGGAGATTATCGGCTGGTTTGCCAAACAGGTGCATGCGCGCATCGAAGAGCTGAGGCCCTATAATTTTCCTTCCTTGGTTCGTGAGGCTGAGAAGCGTCTCGAAGAGGAGCTCGATTATCGCAATGAGGCCGACAATGCCGAAATCTTTATCGCTTTAAATACTGAGCAGGCAAATGTCTTTGCTCCGAAGGTGTATCGCGAGCTGACTTCGCGCCGACTGTTGGTGACAGAATGGGTGGAAGGCTTTGCGCCCGACCAAATCACACTGGAGCCTGAAGTCGCGGAACGGGTAGCCCGCATGGGCGGGGAGTCGATCTTTCACCAGATCGTGGGCACTGGCTTTTTTCATGCGGATCCGCACCCTGGCAATATGCTGATTACAGACGATCAGAAGATTTGCTTTATCGATTGGGGGCAGGCAGGGCAGATTACCATGCAGATGCGTTTTCATTTGGCGGATATGTTTGCTGCGATTACCGAGCGCGATGCGGTCAAGGTGATTCGAGTGGCGCAGCACATGTCGGTTGATGATCGCCGGATCGATCGCCGTCGTCTGGAAAAAGAGATTACTTTTTTGCTCAACAAGCACCGCGAGTTTGGGCCGACGGGCACTAAAATGGGCACCGTGGGCTTAGAGATGCTCTATTTGTTCGGTAGCAATGGCATCGAAGTGTCGCCCGATTATGCGCTGCTTTCGAAGTCGATTCTCTGCGTGGAAGAGACCGCTCGTATCTTGGATCCGCATTTCGATATTCAAAAAGTCGCGCGCCCTTATTTGGTGAAGCTAAATAAAGAGCGCTGGAGTTTTTCGAGTATTCGGCGTCAGACGCTGTTTCCGATGCTCAATATGCTGCGTAGCATGCAACGTATTCCGGAAAATATGCAGCGTATTTTACAGAAAGTAGAAGACGAAAAACTGCAGATTAATTTTCATCACACCGGCACCGAGAATATCGAAGAGACGATTAATGCCTCTATGAATCGACTCACGGTGGGTATTATCATCGGCTCTTTGCTGATGGGCTCCTCGTTAGTGATTACTACCGGTGTGCGCCCCTTCCTTTGGGGCTATCCGGCGATTGGGATCGTGGGCTTTGTAGTCTCGGGCCTGCTAGGGATTTATATCGTGATCTCCACCTTACGCAAGCATCATTAAAAATCGGGTGCCGTACCGGGCGTTTGATGAGGGATGCGAGCCTATTTTAGGGTTAATAACACAGTTTCGATCGCGCCGCAAAGTGTGTCCTTGTCCACTGGCTTGGCTAGGAAATGTTCGCCGCCGCTTTGGTAGAATCCTTTTTTTGACTCTTCTTGCGAGACCATGGCAGATACGAAAATAATCGGAATGTCTTGAGTGAGACTGCGACTGCGTAGGCTTTGGGCTACGTCGCCTCCGTCGGCTTCAGGCATCACGACATCGAGTAAAATGATGTTAGGCTTAAATGCCTTGGCTACCTCGAAGGCTTTGCGACTCTCATTCAGAGACTCTACGATATAATCGCCTGTGCCCTCTAGGTTTAGTTTAACCATACGGGTGAAGGCAGGTTCGTCGTCGATGACCAGCACTCGGCGGGCATCTTTATTGGGGGTCGATTTCTTGAATTTTATCATGGTTTTATCTTAGCTTGCGGCAGGCAGCCATATGCGTACGCAGGCGCCTTGGGTATCGGTTCGGTTTTGGAGAGTCATTACACCATGGTGCATTTCTATGATGCTACGTGTTACGGAAAGGCCGAGCCCTGTGCCTTCGCCGGTGGTTTTGGTCGAATAAAATGGATCGAATGCTTTTTGAATCGCTTCTTTATTTAGCCCGGAGCCAGTGTCCAGCACCTCGACTAGGATGACGGGGTCGCCGATGCGGAAGCATTCTGTCAGTTTACTGGATACATTATCGCCCGCACTTTTTATTTGCTCCGCGCGGGTGCGCACCGTCAGTGAGCCACCCTTTTTCATGACTGAGATTGCATTGAGAAAGAGATTGATGAAGACCTGTTCCATCTTGGAGGCATCGAGTTTGACTGGCTCTATCTGTCTGCTGAGATCCTCGTGCACAGTGATACAGCTTTCGTTGAAATTGTGCCGCATCAATGCCAATACTTGCGAAATGATCTCGTTTATATTGCCCAGCTCCATTGTCACCTTGTGTGGCGAGGAATAATCGAGTAATTCAAAGATCACATGATTGGCCTTCTGAATCGCATGGCGCATGTCTTGGATGACTTCGAGCATTTCCTCTGGCCCTTCTATTTGCCCTTCTAAATATTCGGCGCCCAAAGCGACCACATTGAGTGGATTTTTGACCTCGTGGGCCACGCCTGCGGCGAGTCGGCCGACTGTTTTTAATTTTTCTGCTTCGATCAACTGTAGCTTGGTCTCTTCCAGTGTTTTAATGGCCTTCTTTAAGTTGCGCTCGGCTAGTTTTTGTTCGGTCATGTCTAGCGAGATGCCGACCAGACCGATGCAGCGCCCTAGCTCATCACGTAGGGGGACTTTACTGGTTAATAGCCAGAGCTCGGAGCCATCAGGCCGCTGCCGGTAGTCGATTAGATTTTCGATACTTTGGCCGCTTTGCATTATCTTCTGGTCGGTGGCGGATATGCGTGCGGCTTCTGACTGCTCGAAGAAGTCGTAAAGTGTTTTGCCGATCACCTCAGGTTCTGCTTGAGCACCTAGATATTTCACATGGCGCTGGTTGACGACTAAGTAGTGCCCTGCCAGATCCTTGACAAAGATGCCTGCCAGCGCGTGTTCGATGATGGTCTTTAGCAGCGAGCGTTCGTGGGCCAGTGTGTCTTGTGCTTTTTTGAGTTCTGTGATATCGCGCGAGATGCCCATAGTGCCGATGATGCGGCCTTGCTCATCTTTGAGCGGCACTTTGGTGGTATTCACCCAGTTGAAATGTCCGTCTTCGAAGGTTTCTTTTTCGAGTTTACCTACGATGGGCTGGCCATCGCGTATTATTTGTTGCTCGTCATTGTAAGCGGCCTGAGCGTGTTCTTCGGAAAATAGATCGAAGTCGGTCTTTCCGAGCAGGCTGGGATGCGCTTTGCCGTAGACGGTCTGCATCCTTTTATTCACTTTAGTGAAGCGGCTTTCACGATCTTTGAAGAAGATCGCGTCGGGTATATTGTCGAGTAAGGACTGTAAACGGGTTTGCTCGTGCAGCAGCTCTTGTTCTTTGAGACGTCGCCGGATGGCGTGGGTGATGCGGGTGGGAAGCTCGCCGTCGACTAAGTGATCCGCCAGTATGTAGTCGTCCAGATGGTGGATGACTTCCTTGTAGCGCTGTAACTGCGCGTGATCGCGGCAGAGCGCAATGAGCGCGACTTTGTTCTGTTGTTGCGAGATGTAGTGGATGCTCTGCAGAGAGTCGTCCCGATCATGGCGCATATCGATCAGGATCGCATGGTAGTCCTGTTCGAGATCGATTGTGCGCAGTGCCTTCAAGCTGGGCACTTGCGAGAGCTGGTATTTCCCTTCTGTATCTTGCTCTAAGTGAGTGCGTAGGTGTGCCTCCTCAGATCGATCAGGGCTGAGTACTATCAGCTTGCGGGGTAAGCTTGGAAGGTGTTGGGCTGGGTACGGCAGAACATGATTAGACTAGCTTCTTGTGCCCTTGAAACAAGCGTAATTTGCACATTCTTAGCTGCGTTTAGCGTATTTTTGCTGGAAGCTGCTGCACGCGATCACGCAAGCGGTCGATAGTGGCAGCGTTCTCTTCGGTGTTGAAGTTCGCATTCAACTGAGTGACCGCGCTGGCGAGGAAATCATTGATCACCACCGCGTGCTCGGAGTCGGTCAAAATGCCGATGAATTGGCTGTTTTTGGTAAAGGCCAAGTCCCCGCGGGAGGAGGCGAAATCGGCGAACAATTGGCCGAGTGCGGGACGATCCATTTTTAGGAAACGTTCGCTCTCGGTCAGGCGGCGGAAGCCGGTGCGGCCGAAGTTGCTCTCGTCATTTTTGACCAGCACCGCTTCTTCCCAGCGTTCAGGCTGCTGGGCGAGTGGGAAGGTCTCTAGTCCGGAGCGCTCAACAACGGATTGCGGCAAGGGCACGAAGAGTATGCGTGGATCGGTGCTAAGAAAGCCGATCTGGCTCACTGGGAAGCGTCGATTCCCGAGAGAGACCTCTAGGCTCGCCGCGAGTAGATTATTGGCGTTCTTACTAAAAGCAAAGGGGGAGTTGGCCGTGTGGGTGACAAGGTAAGTGGCGCCGCTGGCGTCTGTGATCAGTATACTCTTACTCTCGTAGCTACGTGTGGTCTGTGCGCCAAATAGGCCCGCTTCGGTGGCGGTGAAGCGTAGGCTGGCTCGATTGTTTTGAAAGCGAGTAAAGATTTCGCTCATGGTCTGGGGGCGTGCGGCCTCGATCTCTTTTTTGATATCTTCCGAAGCTTGAGCTAAGCTGCTGACTCCTTGTCCGAGTTGGCTGACGCCGGCACCGAGTTCGGAAACGTTTTCAGTGAGGCGGTCTGCGCGGGCGAATGCTTGCTCTTTCTCGCGTTGTAGCTGCAGCTTTTCGGCTTGTTCCGAGGTGAGATTTTGTTCCAGCAGGCGACGTTCTGCTTGGGCGACCTGAAGTTCGCGGTTCAGTGCCTCACGTTCGGCGGCCAGTTTTGCTTTTTCTTCTTCGGCTGCCTTGAGTGCGGCTTCGCGCTCGGCGAGTAAAATTTCGCGCGCGATGAGTTCTTCCTCGGTTTGGCTGAGTTTTTCTTTGGCGACGGAGCTCTCTTCTTTGAGTTGTCCTAGGGTGGAGACTAGTGAGACTTGTTCTGATTTGGCAGCCTCAAGTTCCGTGCGTGTGTTGTCAAAGCGTTCTGCGAGCTGGGCACGCTCCGCTTCGATGCGGGCCTTTTCCGAGGCGAGAGCCTGTTGGGCGGCCTCGATTTCGGCCTTCGTTTGTTCCAGTTGCTGTGCTTTTTGAGTGGTGGCTTCGAGATTGGACTGTGTGGCGGCCAGCGCGGCTTCGCGCTCTGCCAGTTCCCGAGCCTTGGCTTGCAGGGATTCACGGGTCTCGGTCAGGTCTTCGGTGAGGTTTTGGCGTGAGCTGAGCTCCGATTCCAATGATTCTTCCAGTAGCGAAATCAACTCGGCCTCGGCGCTGGCGGAGGCCTCTGTGACTTCGAGCCCGGTCTCGGGTTTCTCTTCAGGCGGGTCGAAACGTGCCAGTGCGAGCATGCTCAATAGGAGGAAGTCGCAAATGACGAGCATGAGTGTTTTGTTCATAGGGCGGTGTTTGGAAGGGAGAAGATCGAAGGAGGCGCGCGGCGCTGGATCGCGAGGACGGCTGCTTACAATTCGATATTTTTCATCAGAGAGACTTCGCTATCGTGGGTCTCTGAGCTAGCTTGTATGATGAGGTGGCGGCGGTATGGGCGCAGGTTGATGACCTTCAGCATCGCGACAAATAGGATGCCAAATAGGGTGGACGCATAGGCGGCCATCAGGCTGGCTTCGACGATGCCAACTGCGACCAGTATCAGTGACAGGACGGTGCCTCCTAAGCCGAAGTAGAGGCCGAAGTCGAAGAGGTTTTCTTCGTTTTCAAGCAGCTTGAGCTTGAGGGAGGCGCTGAGTTTTTGCTTGGCGATCTCTTTGAGCTTAATCAGGCAGAAGCAGTAGATGACGAGCTGCGTGATGAAGAAGAGCGCGAGCACGAGGAGGGTGACTTGATTGAGTTCTTGCATGGCTTTAACGGGTGATTTGAGAGATTCTAAGGTGTCGGCGACCACAAACTCGATGCGAGGCGCGGAGTCGGAGTCAGTTTCGGTATTGCTAGATTTAAGTACTTCAGGTTCGAACAAAGTCCATAGCGTGAGCGCTACGACTAGACTGATGAAAACATTGCGAGCAACTATGGAAGGTGTGCTGCGGGCTAGGGTCTTTTGGGACTTGGTCTCTTGTATACTGGCGCGCCAAGCGGCCCCCATCGCGAGTGCGAAAGCCAAGCCCGAGAGCACGAATAGGCCGGCTTTCACGGCAAGGGCTCCCTCGCGGTTATTTTGGCTGAGCTCGACGAGACTGTGTGGACGATATTGACTCAGAAATGGGATCACGGTAGCGGCTAGGCCGGCTTTGGCACGGTAGATCGGAAGCGCTTCGCGTAAAATCTCCTGCGTGGCCTGGGGGCCGTAGCTCAAGGCTGCGTCGAGATCTTGTTTCCCTGTGTCGGGATAGGTCGCTAAGTAGCTGAAGATTGGCGATGAACTGCCTTCAAAGCGCAATGCGGTGTAAAGTGCGTCGATACGGTCGGGCTGGGCGCGGAAGAGAGTGCCCATTTCGCCCCAGTCACTTAGGCTCTGAGTGATGTGGGCGAGGTCCGCTAGGGAGCGGTGGTCGAGTTGGCGGCCTAGTGAGAGGGTGGCGATGGCAAAGTCTTCCAATGCTCGTACCGCTGCGGGGGTGCCGAGGCTGGCTTGGGCGGCGGTTTGCCCAATTTTTTGCGCGAGCGCTGGGCTGAAGTGGCCCCCTTCGATTAGCAGGGCGAGGCTGAGAATGCCTGCGTCGTAGGGCGCACCAGCGGCATGGCTGGCGGGGTGTAAGCGCAGTAGGCCTACAATGTCGCGTGCGCCCAGTAGGGCGGCTACGTTGGCATTGGTGGACTCTGCGAGCATGCTGCTAAGCGAGGCGCGCTCACTGCGAGGCAGCAGTTGCGGTAGCAGGGGGCGTGGTTCGATGCCAGCTGTGGCGCTGGGCTTGGCTTGCACGAGCTCTAAAAAGTCTTCCAGCGTGCGGTCGGGACCTCCGCTCGCCAGTAGGCTGGGGCGTTGCTCCAGTAGTTCTCGTATTTGAGCTTGATAGGGCTGCCGCCGGTCGGGGCGGGTTCGAGTGGCATTGAGTATGCGTAGCGTTGAGCCAATATGGGCGGAACGGATACTCTCATTGAGCACTACATCCACTGCATGGCCCGCAGCGCCTTGGTGGGCATGGGCTTGCAACACCGCAAGGTCGATTGAGCGCAAGTGGGCAGGGATCAACAAGGCGGCCGCTGCCAACAGCAGCGCGACGACGAGGAGTATAATTGTCTTGAAGATGGCCAACATGAATCGAATGAGTCACGAAAATGAACCCTTTCGTTCCACTGGCAACCCTACAAAGCCGTATCGGAGGCATCCAAGCGGATTATTTTGCATTCGAGTGGGGGTGGTTGGGGTGGAGGCGATTCTCTTGCGCTTTCGATTTGCCAGCATCGATGCATGGATTTGACTGCAGTCATGGACGTCAAAGAGGTAAAGGCATATTTCGATTCGCAGGGAGTGGTGAATTACTACGCGCAAGCTGCGGCCGATCTTGGGCTTTGGGCATCGGAGGAGAAGATTTTTACCCGTATCTTTTCGCCGGAAGATTCGCTCTTAGAGTTGGGCTGTGGCGCGGGGCGTATCGCGATCGGTCTGTATGAGCTGGGCTATCGACATATTTTAGCTACCGATTATGCGCGCACGATGGTGAAGCAGGCGCAGGATTTGGCGAAGCGCTTAGACTATACGATTCATTGCCGCGTGTGCGATGCGACGCGACTTGAATTTGAGGACAATGTCTTCGATGGCGCGATTTTTGGTTTCAATGGGCTGATGCAGATTCCCCAGTTGGAGCAGCGTGAGCGTGCGCTGCGGGAGATTCTGCGTGTGATTCGTCCGGGTGCTTGGTTTGTATTTACCACACACGATCGTGAGCGTTCCGCACATCGCGACTTTTGGCAGGCGGAAACGCTGCGCTGGGAGTATGGCACGGAAAAACCGGAACTTGACGACTTTGGTGATCGCACTGAGGCGACCGATCATGGGGCGCACTTCATGCACGTGCCGACGGTGGCAGAGATGCAAGCACTTTTGACTCAAGTAGGCTTTCATGTGGAAGTGTCTGTGATGCGCAGTGAGCTCGGGCAAGAGTCCGCCGCGGTGGAAGCTTTTTCGGATGACTGCCGCTTTTGGGTGGTGCAGAAGCCGCTGGGCTGAAACTTGAGAGCGGAGACGTGGAGGCGGAGACGTGAAGGCGGAGACGTGAAGGCGGAGACGTGAAGGCTGAGACGTGAAGGCTGAGGCTAGATCAGGCCGGCTTCGTTAAAACTGTAATAGCCGAGGCCTTGTGGGTCGTGGGCTTTGTGGCCGACGATCACGTGGTCGTGCAGGTCGATGCCGATGACTTTGGCGGATTCGCGCAGTTGGCGTGTGACTTGTATGTCGGCGCGGCTGGGGGCTGGATCGCCGCTGGGGTGGTTGTGCACCGCGATGATCGCCGACGCGCTTTGTTTGATGGCCTCACGAAAGACTTCGCGTGGGTGCGCTAGGCAATTGGTGGCGGTGCCTTTGGTGACTTCTTCACGCTTGATTAGGCGGTTCTTGCGGTCGAGGCAGAGCACCCAAAAGCGTTCGATTTCTTCGCCCGCGACTAATGGACGAAAATGGCGGGCAACCATGGCCGAGCTGTCGAAGATGACCTCGTTGCCAATGTCTTCGGTTAAGATGCGCTTGGCGAATTGCATCACGGAGATCAGCTGCAGGGCCTTTACTTTGCCGATGCCGCGTATCTGCTGAAAATCCTTGGCGGACCAGCGCAGTAGATGTGTGAGGCTGCCAGCCTTGTGGAGCAGTTCTTCAGACATGCTCACCACATCCACACCAGGAGGGCCGCTGCGTAGGATCATCGCGAGTAATTCACGGTCGCTGAGCGCTTCGACTCCAAGCTTTTCCAAGCGCTCTTGTGGACGCTCGCTCGCCAGCATGTCTTTTATGCGGCGATTGCTTGAATAAATGACGCTCATGATCTTGTGTGTGAACACTAGAGCACTATCTGATTTTTGCAACACGAAATTTGCAGTGGAATTTCTGAATAAAGCGTGCAAGTTCCCCTGCGTGCGATTTACACCTCAAAAACCGAGCCTTTTTGGCGAAACACTCGAAAGCCTGAAAACGCAGATTGAAGCGGCGGGCTATAAAGGCTTTCGTGCCAAGCAAGTCATGGAGTGGCTATATAAGAAGCGCGTCGATTCTTGGGATGCGATGACGAATCTGCCCAAGGACTTTCGTGCTTGGTTGGATGACAGTTTTATTTTATACCCGACCGCGCCTGTCATTGATAAGCGCTCCGATGATGTTACGCAAAAGCTGCTGTTGGAGCTGGAAGACAAGTCATTGATTGAAACGGTGCTCATTCGCGCGCCGCAGAAGGGCGTTGGGCAAGAGGACTCGCGCAAGACGGTCTGTGTCTCCATTCAAGTGGGCTGCGCCTACGGTTGTAAATTTTGTGCCTCCGGACTGGCTGGCTTTCGCCGTAATTTGATGGCTGCGGAGGTGGTTTCGCAGTTGATGCACATTTGCCGCCGCGAGGATGCGCATACCGACCGTGCGCGGCAAGAGATTGCCTCCTTTGATAACATTGTGTTCATGGGCATGGGGGAGCCGCTCTCGAATTACGATACGCTGGTGCGCACGATCCGTATTTTAAATGCGGACTGGGGGCTCAACTTTGGGGCGCGCCGTATCACGGTGTCCACTTCGGGGCTGGCGCCGCAAATCGTGAAACTGGCGGAAGAGGGGATCGCTGTGCGGCTCGCGATTTCGCTGCACGGTGCCACCAACGAGGTGCGTCAGCAGATCATGCCGGTGAATAAGAAATACCCGCTGGAGGAGTTGATCCCTGCGGCCAAGATCTTCCAGCAACGTCATGGGCGTATGCTGACGCTGGAGTTTATCATGATCGAAGGGGTCAACGATAGCATGGAGCAGGCACGTGAATTGGCTAAAATTGCGCGTGAGCTGCATGCGCACGTCAATTGTATCCCCTACAATACGGTGGAGGGCTTGCCTTGGAAGCGTCCTAGCATCCCGCGTCAAGACGCCTTTGTGGAGGCGCTGCGTAAGGCGAAAGTCTCTTGTACCATTCGCCGCGAGAAGGGCCACGATATCAATGCGGCCTGTGGTCAGCTTCGTCTACAAACCGAGAAAACACGCCAAGCCTCGTAAGCGGCTCTAGGTTTTAATCAGAGGCATTAATTGCGGAGCTGCTAGGTTTAAAACCTAGCATTATAGAAAGTAGTGCACGTAGGCGTCGTTACGCACATCTTGCAACCACTTGTCTTGTGTCTCGCGGGCGATCTCGCCGATCAGCACATTTTCGATGATATCGCGCACTTGCACGATGGGCTGAATCATTTCTTCGCGCTTGTCCTCTGCATAGAGGATAAAGATGGTGCCCTCGATTTCGATGGGTTGGCTATAGTTGCCAGCTGAGAGTTTAAAGGCCGCGTCGCTGAGCTCCTGACGAATGTCTTTACGCTCGATCCAGCCCCAGTCGCCACCGTTGCGGCTCATTTCATCCTGACTGTATTTACGGGCCACGTCGCCGAAGTTGGCGCCATTCTCGAGCTCATAAATCACCTTCTTTGCCGTCTGGCGCAGTGTCACCAAGCCTTCGTCGGCGAGTGGTGTTAGAATGATTTGGCGTAAGTGTAGCGCTTCTTCTTGGTAGAAACGGATCTTGTTTTTGACATAAAATTCTTCGATGCGCTCTGGGCTGACTTCAGATTGCGAGCGACGTGATTCTTGGCGCATCACATTGACGACGACGCGCTTATAAATGTCTTTGCGGAAGTCGCGTGCCGTTTCGCCACGAGCGCGCAGGTATGCGAGGAAGCGTCCACGATCGCCTCCGAAGTCACGCTGGATCACATCGTCATATTCTTGCTCAATATAAGAGGGTGGGATCATCAAGCCCTTTTCTTCGGCCGCTTTCACGATAATGATGCGGTCAATCATGTTTTGCAGCACTTCCTTGCTCAACTGATCGATGCGCTTGGAAAACTCCTGTGCATCTTTCGATTCAGCACGCAGGCGTGGGATGATGGGCTCTAGCTCGCGACGGAGTGCCTCGACTGTGATAATCTCACCTTCGGCGATGGCGGCGATGCCATTGCCGAGTCGAAGTAGTTCGGGATCAGGTGCGAGTTGAGCCTGCAGATTGGACTGAAACAAGCAGGTGGTGAGCAATAAAGAGCTGAAGAGGCGGAGATACTTCATAGATGTGCGCAGGCAATACATATTAGGTGAATGCAGGCGAACATAGAACCGCCGCCTAGACGGTCAAGCGGTATTACACCGAAGCCTTAGCCAGCGCGTCTTTGACCTGCTGCGTGATGGTGCCCCATTCTTTCGCTTGGATCTGTGCTTTGGTCGCGAGCCATGTGCCGCCGATGGCAAACACTTCCGACATCGATAGATAGTCGTTCATGTTGTCGATAGTCACGCCGCCGGTGGGGCAGAATTTGATGCCCAGATTGGCATAGGGGGCGGCCATCGCTTTGAGCAGCTTGGGGCCGCCGGCTGCCCCTGCGGGGAAAAACTTGAGCGAAGTGCAGCCCGCTTTGACCGCTGCCTGAATGTCGCTCGGAGTCATGATGCCCGGAATGAAGGGCACCCCTTGCTGATTGAAGTAGGCGATCGTCTCGGGATCAGTGCCCGGTGCCAGGCCGAACTTACTGCCCGCGTCGATCGCGCGCTTGGCTTGCTCCAGCGTGACCACGGTGCCCGCGCCGACCTGCATTTCAGGGAAGGCCTTGGCAATGCGCTCAATGGATTCGGCCGCTGCCGCGGTGCGGAAAGTGACTTCGATAATGTTGAGGCCACCGGCCAGCAAAGCTTCGGCGAGCGGCTCGGCGTCGTTGGCATCATCGAGCACGATGACGGGAATGACAGGGAATTTGTGTAGATCGGACATGGGATTAAAAGTTTTTTAGTATTCAGTTCTTGGTTGTTCAGTTTTCAGTGACAACCGGGAACGGAAGAACTGAAAACTGATAAACTGTGGCGCGAGCGCCACGCTTCGCCTATCGATCCACGCGTGCGCCGCCGCCAGCTTTGATCTTTTTGACTTCCTTGAGCGAGGCCATGGTGGTGTCGCCTGGCGTGGTCATGGCGAGGGCACCGTGCACACAACCGTAGTCGACTGCTTCCTGTGGATCGTTCTCAGATAGGAAGCCGTAGATGAGGCCGGATGCAAAACTGTCGCCGCCGCCCACGCGGTCCATGATTTCCAACTCAGGGAACTGCATGGATTCGTAAAATTCGCCGTCGTGCCAGACCATGGCGGCCCAGTCGTTGACAGTGGCGGTCTTCACTGCGCGCAAGGTGGTTGCGGTGGCCTTGAAATTCGGGAACTGCTTGATGGCGGTGCCGATCATTTTTTTGAAGGCTTCCACTGGGATGTGGGAGATGTTTTCGTCCACGCCCTCCACCTCGAAACCGAGGCAAGCGGTGAAGTCTTCTTCGTTGCCGATCATCACGTCGACGTATTTTGCGATCTCGCGATTCACTTCTTGGCACTTCTCAAGGCCGCCGAAGTCTTTCCAGAGAGAGGGGCGGTAGTTCAAGTCGTAACTGACGATGGTGCCGTGCTTTTTCGCACATTTGACAGCTTCCAATACGACATCAGGAGTCGTTGCGCTGAGCGCTGCATAGATGCCGCCCGTGTGAAACCATTGCGCGCCACGCTTGCCGAAGATTTCTTCCCAGTCGATGTCGCCGGGCTTGAGTTGGCTGGCAGCGGTGTTGCCACGGTCCGGGCAGCCCACTGCACCGCGGATGCCGAAGCCACGCTCGGTGAAGTTCAGGCCGTTGCGCACTTCGCGGCCGATGCCATCGTAGTCCACCCATTTGATGAAGTCGGTGTCGACGCCACCTTGCAGGATGAAGTCCTCCACCAAGCGACCGACAGGATTGTCTGCAAATGCAGTGACCACAGCAGTCTTGAGGCCGAAGCAGCGGCGCAAGCCACGAGCTACGTTGTATTCGCCGCCACCTTCCCAGGCGGTAAACTGACGTGTGGTGTGGACACGGCCTTCGCCGGGATCGAGGCGTAGCATGACTTCGCCGAGCGAGATGCAGCCGTATTCACAAGAGTCAGAGGATTTGATATCGATAGCCATAAAGAGTTGGGTGTGTGGGTAATTGATTTGTTGCCCGATCCGTGCTTTTCACGAAGGGAAGCGGAGAGGTTTAAAAAACGCTACCATAGGCGGCTCTGTTTTGAGATAAAAATTGCATATTGATAGAAATATTTGCACTTTTGCGCAAATGGCACGCAGGAAGCATATCTTGATGGTTTTGGGCAGTTACGACCAAGCGGCGCACGAAGGGATCGCGCGCTATGCGGGCCAGCACGGCTGGCACTTGGATGTGAGTATTTTGAAGGACTTTCAGCTGCCCGAGCACTGGAAGGGCGATGGCATCATTACCTCGCTCAATTTTAGTCGCCAGTTGGAAGAGTTCGTTCTGAAAGCCGATGTGCCGACGGTCGACCTGTCGATCTGGCGCGAAGACATTGATTTGCCCCGGGTGGCTGCGGACAATACCGCGCTGGGACACCTCGGTGCGGAGCATTTCATAGCGCTTGGGCACCAGAACTGCGCTTGGTTCGGGCTGGCGATCAACCCTGTCAGTCGCACCCGCTATCAGGCGTATCGTGACACGCTGGCCGCTGCCGGTATTGATTGTGTGCGACTCGATACCGTCAAGGCGCAGGATCCAGTTTACATCACCCAGCGCTTGCTGGATTTACCCAAGCCCTGTGCCATTTACACCAAAAGCGATTACGATACCGCCTGGTTGGCGCACCTCTGTCACGAAGCGGGGCTGCGCATTCCCGACGACGTAGCACTCTTAGGGGCCGATGACAACGCATTGATCTGCGAGAGTCAGTGGGTAACGCTCTCCAGTGTGCGCTACGATCTGGCACGGATTGGCTACGAAGGTGCCGCCATGTTGGATCAAATTATCAAAGGCGAACTCCTCGCTGAGCGCCTCAAGTTGATTCCCCCGCAAGGCATTACCGTACGGCAGAGCACCGATGCGCTCGCCGCCACCGACCCGCTGGTGCGTGAAGCGCTGGCCTATCTCGCCACACATTTACGTCGCTCTATGGGGACTGTTGAGATCGCCGAGCACCTTGGCGTTAGTCGACGTCTTCTAGAGTTACGTTTTCGCTCGCAAATGCACAGCAGCATTCGTGAATACCTGATCCGCAGTCGGATCGCGGAGGCGCGCAAGCTGCTGACCACCACGGCAGAGCCGATCGAGACCATCGCCGCACTGACCGGATTTTGTAACGCGCCGCACTTCAGTCGCACGTTCAAACGCGACACAGGTATGACGCCTACAAAGTATCGTGCCGAGCAAGCGCTGTGATATTAGGTTACACTGGATATTAAGGTCTGATACGTCGCGTTGTGTCTTGCTTCGCTTCATGATATTTTTCAATTGCTTGTATGGTTTTTGGCAAAATCGGCCAGTCGATATAGCCAAATTGGTGTAGCTGATTGTTTATTGGATGACACCTGCTGACTTGCTGGACGACAGCCCTAGCTCTCTTATGTCTACATTCCTGTAGGCTGGTTGTTTGAGTGAGTGTGCGAACGAGCCAGCCGTGAAGCAGGAATTAGGCATAAGATCGCTAGGGCGTTAGGACGGCCCCACCTGCAAAACGGGGGCTCCTCAGGCGGGGCTGCGGTGGGACGGCCGATTGGAAGTGGCGGCTTCGAGTTGCCCGGCGCGTCGTTGCCGAGTTGATCGGAGAGGCGGTTAAGAGATGGAAAGACGGTTTCGCATTGCGCGGTAGCGAGTTGCCGGAGCGTAGGACAAAGGATCGAGATTCGATCCCAGAGGACAAAGCGAACGGCGTTGACTATGGCAATCAACGGATGCGCTTCTTTGAACTGAACACCAGCGCGCGCGACCCGCTAGGATTAAAGTAACTGTCTATTCTAATATTAATTTTTTCGGATTCAGGACGGACTGTGGCCATAACATGTAGACGTCCATAATTCCCATCATCTGTTCTGAAAAAAATGTTCTGACTTTGTTGACTACCCCAATTAGCACCATCTTGAGTTGAGCTTCCTAGTTGAACGGATTCTACGTATTGCTGCTCAGGAGCAACTGAAGTGACATAGGTATCATCAGCAAAAAAACTTACCCCTGACCCTTTAATCGTTAGTGACCATGTATAGTTCGTGCTCTGTTCAGGGTCAAATGAATCAGTTTCTGCGGTTAAACGAATGACACCGTTGTTTCCCGCCGATTGAGAGAGTCGACCTGTCAGATAATTATAAAAAGATCCACCACTAGAAGTAAACACTTCGCCCTTCTTGCCTCGATGTGCAACCAAAGGCTCCGCCTCCGGTCGTTCACGCATATAGTAAATTAGAGGTTCTCCAGGAACTCCCTGATGGAACTTGGGATCATAGGGTTCCGCAAATTCAAACTGCCTTTGTGTTCGAGTATTGAACCAATCGTAGCCGTCCTTTTCGAGTTTGACGGTCATCGTTTTTCCGCGGACATCGTCTAGATCAAAAAGACCATTTGAATCAGATTCAACAGTTCGTCTTTCGTAGCCAGTCAAGGCCGTCCAACCGTATTCAACAGTGACACCTTCAAGCGGCTGACCATCAAGGTTCACAACTTTTCCATAAAACTTGATCGGCTGTTTCCATTCGTAATCAGGATCGGCCATACTTTTTTCTAAGAACGCCTGTGTTGCTGCATCGACCCCCCAGTCCTCTGGCGGGATCGAATCAACAACAGCTTCACTTCCCTCGTCGGCCATTGATGGTTTCTCTTCCAACGCAGCCACCTCTTTTACTTGGACAGACTCATCCACACTTTCTTCTCGACGAAAGAAGATAATGAGCACCGTTGCTACAATCAGCACTCCGAGAAGAGATAAAATTATTTTCCTACTCATTAACAAATCCGCTTAGACTAGAATAAAAATCAAATGCACCCTGAATAGGTCGATTAAACTGACCACTGTGATCGGCTGCGCTATCTGTAAATTCACCTAAGCTGTTATCGCTCAAATCAAGATTCTGAGACCCGCTTTTCGAGATCGAAGTAGCTCCCAATGCTGCTGATTTCGAGCTAGCAATCATCGACATCGACTCTTCAATGTCATTCACGTATCGTAAGATTTCATCATCATTGGCAGCAATTGGCCGATCTCGGAACAGATAAAGTCGAAGAATCAACGATGGATCAGAAGGGTTATAAATGTAACGAATGTCACCATCCCAAGCGGTTCCCAAGCTTCCGTAGCGTGGCTTATAATCACGCTGCCACTTGCGCCAGTTGGTGTCATAACTGCCAAAGAAGAAGGTGTTATATGTGCCTGCAACGAGCGCATAGTCACTTGGATTAAAGTAGTTGATCACGTTGATACTCGTGTCTGATAGATGACCTCGATATCCTTTATCAGGATCGGCTAAATCGGGAGTCGATTTAGCGGCAAAGTAATTGTCGCTACTGCTCGTATCATAACATCCAGCCGGAATCGCCGCTTGCATTGCAACATATGTATTCATCGAAGCACCGCGCTTGATTGCGCCACCGACGACAATATTTCCCAAGCTGTGAGCTACTACGTTTTTACGGTAACCGTTGGGAATGCCAGAGTCTAAGAGCGATTTGAGCGAGTCGCCATATTTCCAAGCGCGTAACTCACTATCAGAAAAGGTGTAGTCGCCTGTCAGCGTAGGCCAGCGGAAGTAAATGAAACGCCCCTGATAGCCTTGCCACCAAAGCCGCTTGAACATTATCTCTGCTGCCATGCGCGAACCTTCGGCAGGTGTGCGCCATCCGTGAATAAATACTGTCGCATTTTGCGTCTCGTCCCAAGCCGCTTCAAATCCGCTCTCTATACTATGCCCAAAGCTCGGATAACTCGGAGCGGTTGCTGTGTTTTGAAGTGTGCTGTTAAAACCTCCTGTAGGCGTTGCGTTGGCGGTCTGATACATCTTCTCAATCGGTAGCAACTCGATCCACTCTCCAGAGGTTTCAGACTCAGTGCCGTTCATCTTCAAGGTCATGATCAGCTCGCCTTTGCCAGCACTCACGCCTTCAAAAAGGAAGTGAACCTTGTCGTCGTCTTCGATGGACTCGAAGACCTTCTTGTCCACGTAAGTTGCGGTGCTTCCGCTCACGGTTCCCAAAGCGGTCTTGTATTTCGCGTCCATCTGTAAGTCGGCTTCCTCATCGTCTTCGACATAAAGTTTTGAACCATCACTCATTGCTGACCAGTATAGTTTAAGCGATGGACTGCCTTCCGCACCTTTCCATTTGAACCCCAGCTCAATGTCTCCGCTCTTCAATTGATCTTGAATCACATCAGTCGTGAAGCTCAACCGCGCAAAGTCTTCCAAGTCGCGCTTGGTGCTGATTTCGTTATTTGAGCTATCAGCTGCACCCGTCGGAGACTCTCCAACTTCAGCAATATCGGAATCATTATTGAGCCAAAATCTAAAGGGTTCGTCTTCACTTGTTGTATCCGCTCCCTCAAAAGTGACCTCACCATCTCGATCTCCATCAACAGCCATATCCATCTTGAGTAGCCTATCTGCTTTAGACCGGCAAAAAAATGCCGCAGTAATGGGGTCTAGCGGGGGCAAAGCTCTGACGGTTGATACACTAGTTTCACTTTTTCGGCTTCTTCTGGTTCTCGGTAGCCTTCTTTATTGCCTTGGTTGCAAGCCTGACGCGAGCAAAACCGCGTCCTGGTTCCGGATGGTTCTCAATGCCGACGATGGTAATTTCCTTCGTCTCCGGTCCGTAAATCCAGAACATGCGCCGCGCACCGGCTTTCCTGTTCTCCAGATAGGATTCCCAGATGCGCACGCCGTATTTCTCGGTCAGCACCTCGATCTCGTGGGACTTGAGCCCCGGATGCCTCGGGTTGGTTTCGAGATGCTGCAGAGCCTTACGGATCTTTCGATAAAGATCCTTTTCGTCGCGGTTAAGCTCTCCCGCGACGGCTTTCTCCCCGAGCTCGTTAATCAGCGCTTCGGCTTCGCCGTCAAAATAGATGGTGAACATACGGCTTAAACTTCGGGCAGTTTCGACCAATCTATCTTGGTTCCTTTGCGCCCTGCCTTGTGCCGTTTCACGGAGGCGTCGATCTGCTCCAGCATATTCGGTGAGATCAAAACGCGCGGCTCCATCTTAATCGTGCCGTCTTCGTATTCGGTGACGTGGTAAAACTCGGTTCGTGCGCTCCGGATGGTCACGCGCCGCTTGGTGTCCAGCTTTGCGTCGTAATTCTTTTTAACTGCTACTGCCATAATACCTAAAAGTGTAGGTGGGATTTCCCACTTTTCAAGCTTTTATCGCTTCCGCCTCTTTTTCTCCTGCCGCCAAGTTGCGGTTTTGCGGTTAAAAGGAACAAAGGTCGCTTCTTGTCTGCGGTTCCCTAGTGCGGTGCGGCTGTGGCTCTTCTGAAGGTTGTCGATCACGACGCGGGTGTAATCCTGCGTCGTATCGATCGAGCTATGGCTTAAAAGCTCCTGAACGTGCCTGACGCTGGCACCGCCTCGCAGCATTTCAGTTGCGCAGCTGTGGCGCAGACTGTGGACGGTGTAAATGTCACCGAGATGCGCCGCGTCGCGGTGTCTCTGGAAGCGCTTGCGCAGTGTATTTGTGCTGATCAAAAACAAGCTGCCGTCGGGGTTTTTCTTGCCCTAGAGCAAGGTCGGCCGGACTTGCTTCACGTATTCCTGGAGGAACTGAGCGGCCATTTTTCCGACTGGTATTTGCCTATCTTTGCGCCCTTTACCGAAGGAGCGCAAGAGCCTGCCAACCGCCATTTTAACCGCCGCCGAAGCGCGCAAGCTGCTGCGGCAACCGGACTTGAAAACGGTCAGCGGCTTTAGAGATCGCACCATGTTGGAAGTGCTCTACAGCTGCGGTTTACGCATCAGCGAACTGAGGCAGTTCAGTAATTGGATAAACGCGTCAAAGCCCTCCGCTGTATGCGGCACCGGCCCCTGAGCCAGAAGCTTTTTCGCTGCGTCTTTAAGCACAAAATAGTGCGTCTGCATAGCCCAGTCGAACCCGCAAAATAATCCCTTCTTCATGACTTGATCCTTTCTTTTTCGTGTTGTGTAATGAAGATTCTTCCGCGAAAAAACCTATACTATTAGTTCTCATGGAACGATCATCTGATTAGTCCGTTTTGGAAGAATCTGTTTACAGTGACCGGCAGAGATCCGCCATTGGTTTTCGAGAAGCAAGCGGGGGAATAGCTGCTCGGTCACCGTAAACAAAATAATAGAAAATCGATGGTGCCAACAAGCCCGTTTGCGGCGACGAGCCATGCCCTAAAGGGCTCGCCGCAAACACGCTGTATGGCACCGGTAAATTCATGCGTGAGACGTATAGGTAGGGGAAAGCCCCTTGGGGCTGCGTGGCGGGATAGACAAAGTACCAAGCGTAGGCGCTCTTTTGCATCGGAGATGAACGCTTCGAACGGGTGACGACCCGGGCGCGGGGTTCGGGGAAGGATGGCGAAGCCAAGATGAAAGACAGCGCGGCTCAGAACGTAGACGCGCTAGTCCCACCGCACCCCCGTCTGAGGCAAGCCCCCGCTGACTTGCTGGAC
>CEUD01125563.1_pt1 | contig 23896 bp, 17 predicted proteins | sample 356481 | NCBI WGS metagenome assembly CEUD01 (sample SAMEA2623314, study PRJEB7988) | marine metagenome | isolation source: saline water (ENVO:00002010), including | reverse complement strand
GCGCGGCTGATCGAGCAATAGGCTGAGACTTGCTTGAGTCGCATCGGCCTCGCCGAGATCACCACGCCATTCGACGAAGGTGAAAAACGGTCCAGGCACACTCTCGATATGAACTGTAGTGTTGATTGGATACCACTTGCCGGCATCCATGGGCTTGAGCTTAGCTTCAGCACCACTGTCGATTTCCAGTAATACTTGTGTTTCCCAATTCCAGGTGAGGGTCGTATCACCGGTCAGTTCCAGATTGACGGATGATTCGTAGCCGCTGGCACTATTCGCGCCCGTCGTCGACCAGCCCGTGATGATATTACGTGTTTTCCCTTGGCTGACAGGCTCGACAGATGCGTCGACTTCCGCGCCATGGCTATAGAGGTGCTCGCCAACTGCTGGTACCGGAGAACCGTGAGCGGAAACGACCGTCAGCGTGTATTGGTTCAGGGCGAAGTTTGCCGTCACTGGGCCAACTGGTTCGCTCATGGATGCGATACTAAACTGGCTGCCATTAATGTCCAAACCACTGGTATCCCCCGACCATGCAGTGAAGGCTGCATTGTTATCAGCGATTTCCTGATCACTCAAGCGCTCATCATACAGCGCGATATTACTGACGATCACCCGTGACTGTTCAGCAGTCGTATTATCCTGAAAGATTCCAAATGTGGATGCAATCGAAGCGCGGTCATAATCGAGAGTGTTGTTACTATTGTTATCACCAATTTTAACACCATTCAAATAGACACTGCGGCCCACTCCGCCGTTATCGACCGCATAGACGAAACGATACCATGTATTACTCAAAAATGTGCCACTACTACCGGTGTAATTAATTGCTGCGACACCAAGTTCCGTATTCCCCGTCTGCTTACGGATAAAATAATCACCATCTCCCCCACTATTAAATTCTAGAATTCCGGTGAAGTTACCATTGTCCGCACCACCGTCGGTAAAATCAGGCACCATCATATCAATCACAATGGTGAACTGATTGCTTCGAGTCGCGGCCTCATCTCCATTCGCTCCGATAGGGTTCGTCACTGTCAAATAGGCAGTTCGCGCAACATCCGCGGCACCCGGCACATCCACAGATGCAGTCACCGTGCCGTTCAGTAGCAATGGGCTTCCGATACTGGCTGCGCCGAGATCAGATGGATCTTCAAATTCCCAAAGCCCCACAGGCTCCGCCGCAAAGATTGAGGCAGGCAACAAAGCTACCAAGGCCAGTGATGAGTGTGCAAATGCACGACGAATAAATGATTTCATGGTGAAAAGGCCCAAAGGCCATCGCGGTAAAATTAAAAAATCGGGCAAATCAAAGCTGCCCGAATATTATATATAATTCCTTAAGAACGGCGGCGGATCATGCTAACCCCCAAGGCAGCCAGCCCGATCAACATCGCATAAACAGAAGGCTCTGGAACAATCGCGCCCGCACTGGCTCCACCGAAACCAGATACTTCAACCTCGCTCAAAGTGTGATCCCAGAAAGCTAAATTATTGAGCAATGCCTCACTAGTCTCAGCACCATTATCCACGAGTATGAGTAATGAGCTACCGACATTAAACCGATCCGCAGTGCTGCTCACCTGGTTCACCAAAGAACCATTTATATAATACGACAATTGCGAGTCATCGAATGTAATGGTAATACGATTCCACTCCGAAGCAGCGATGGTTCCTGCATAATCGCTACTGATCCCAATACCATTTCCATTATAAATAAAAGAATCACCATCAAAAGCCCAAGAGCCCACGAGTGAGGCTGATGCTGCTTGCATTAGAATTACGGAGCCGAATGCACAAAGTGTGGTAGTTTTCATATCACGCCAATGTTACTGACACTGCTTTGACACAAAACTCCTCTCAAAAAGATTTAGACGAACAAACTTCGTCCAATAATTGAGTTAAGTAAGTTGAGAATACTCTCTCGTCACGCGCTTTATTAATCTTTAAGATTCATGTCTTCGTCTCCGAAGAACTTTACTGCGAAGACCCATCATTGTGATTCACGCTAATGCGACTGAGCAAAGAGTCGATCGATGTGATCAGCGTATTTAAAATCGTGAGCGACGACTCATCCAAACTGAAGGCAACTTCTTGTAGATGGGCATGAGATGAAGAGAGTTCTATGTCTGTTTGATGCGCACTGGCACGATCGAGCGAAAGGGCCCCCTGATCTTGTACCACATTCACCAGTTCACGTATCGCACCACCGATGCCATTTTCAGCATCGCTACGGCCAGCTGCCAAGGCTTGTCCAATCCCATCCAGCCCTTCCTTGAAGTCTGACAATTGAGCCACCACCCGATTGATGGGGTCGCCTTCGCTGCCACCGAGCAATTTCTTTCGATTGAAACGTTTCTTAATTTCATCCCAGCGTGCCTGTTCTGCCTCGCTGAGCTTGCCTTCAATCTCTTTGAACTTAAGCAGATTGGCTTCGGCCCCATCGGTGAGTGTCTGTGCCTCGCCGGTGTAGTGATCAACGATGATCTGCTCAACTTCAGCGTCCGACATGATAGGCAAGAGCTTCTCCGCGATCCGATTCATATTACGATACGAGCCTTGCAGTTTAAAGGATGGTTCGGTGCGATAATCATCTGCCTGCGCAGCGGAGCGCACATACTCTAGATTGACCCGCAAGATGGTATCACGCACCCGCATCATCATCTTCATCACAGCGACCATGTCGTTGATCTCCTCCATCGAGTAGGAAGAAACGAAGCTTACGCCTTCACGCTGATCGGTCTCCGCAATTTGCATCACGGCATACACATCCTTGCGATCCTTGCCAGCAAGTATGCCCAAGGTGCGATTCGAGGTTAGGGAATTCTCAATATAGGAGGCCTCAAAGTGCTGGCTGTTTTCACCAATGATATCACCAAGGTTATAAGTGTCGGCGCGATTCGCCAACATGTCGGGAATCTGAAATTTGCCCCCGGCCTCGGTGTATGGATTGCCGGCCATCACCACCGCAACTTTGCGTCCGCGGAAATCGTATGTGCGCGACTTCCCCTTATACACGCCCTCAATACGGCGGGTGCCATCACAGAGGGAGATAAACTTTTGCAAGAGCTCGGGATTGGTGTGCTGAATATCATCTAGATAGATCAACACATTATCCCCCATCTCGAAGGCTAAGTTAATTTTTTCTACTTCCTGCCGAGCTGCCAAGTTGGGGCATTGTGAGGGATCAAGCGAAGTGACGTCGTGCCCGAGCGAGGGACCATTGACTTTGACAAAGGTGATCCCCAGGCGATTAGCCACATACTCCATCAAGGTTGTCTTACCATAGCCCGGCGGCGAGATCAACAAAAGCAAGCCCATGCGGTCGGTGCGTGTATCCTCACCGGCACTACCGATTTGCTTGGCAAAGTTCTCACCGATCAAGGGAAGGTAGACTTCATCCAGCAAGCGATTGCGCACGAAGGCGCTCAAGACTTGCGGCTTAAACTCGTTGAGGCGCAGCTCGGCCTCTTGTTGTTCTAGAAGTTCCTTCTTGCGAGACTCGTAGCGAAAATAAAGGGCTTGATCCTGAGCCTCGAACTTTCGCATGCGTTGCATAAACTCGAGGTAATTAAAGTGATAAGCCCCCCCATCGGCGATGATGCGGTGGTCCCCCTTGAGGCCAGCAACGGTATTTTTGATCGGCACGTTGAGAATTTTACGACGCTCGAGACCACCGCGCAGTAAATGTGCGGCTGCCTCGGGCAGGAATACCCGCAAGTCCGCATCTAGCTGATGTGTGACAGCATAGCCCTCCAACCAATCATGAATCACACGATACTCGCTCAGTACATCGCCGCTGACTTGCTGCACCGCACCTTGATAGGCTTCCTCAAAGCGCTTAGTGGAAAGCTCTCGCTTAAAACGATCGATCAAATCGGCGGCCTCTTTAGTGCAATAAAGATCGGCATCCTGGACGATTTCATAAAACAGATACTCCGCAGCAGTGGCGTACTCGATCGATTCAAAAAATGCACTCTCCTGGGCAAAGCGAGCAATGGCCTCTCTAAGCTCATCGATGTAATTTTTCTGCGTATGATGATTCGGAAAGAGGCGCAGCATCTGGCCGAAAGCATCGATCCGCTCGCGTAGATGGTTAGTCAAGCTCTGCCCAGCTTGGCTGTGCCAAAAAACTAAGGCGCAAGCGCGGACGGCAGGGTTGTAGCGCAGTAAACCAATATTAGAATGTGTTTGCGCCAGCTGATTGAGAATCGCGCAGGCATCAAAGTCGTGCACACCCTTAGTATAGGACTCTTGATAACGGGGCGCCATAAAATCGCGCACCGATTCCAGACGCGCCTCCTCACTGAGTTGTAAATAGTCCTCGACCCCCAGCGCCTCCAAATATTTGTAGGCCAAATACTCGGCACGATACACTTGATCGTTCTCCGAGCAGCCATGCATCTGCCACGCTGGCTGAGTCTCCAGCAATTCGGCATCCTGCATCTTCTCGTAAAACTGAGTGCCCGAGAGATGGGTATACAGCGCCCCCTCACGCAAGACTGATGTCAATTCGAGTGTCTGCGTATTCACAGTAAAAGCGTGACGCCCGAACTTAATGAGGTTTTCTCCATCGACGAAGAGCTCTTGTTTATCTTTGAGCTGCCGCACCGCATCGCCCTGAATGGTTTTAAGCCGCGTCAGCAACTCGTCGCCCTTCATGCCCTCTCCTAATGCTTTGAGCTCTTCGACTAGATCGCGGACTTTGTCGACCATCAGGTCAGAAGCAAAATACCCGCTAATATCATTGATTTCTTTGAGAGCTTTGGCGCGATTTTCGATGCCTTTTAAAATGCGCTCTGCAGATTGTACCAGCTTGCTCACGCGGCGATTGCGCGCCTCCTGCAAACTCGCCTTCTTCGACTCGAAGGTATTGTAAAGTTCCGCCCGCTTGTCGGCCAAGAGCTCGATAAACTCATCAAACTCCGCGTATTTACCCTCTAGCTCTTCCAGCTGCACGACCGCCTTGGTCAAGAACTCATCACAGCGCTCGGGCTCATCGGCGATGTCCAGATAGTTGGCGACTGATTGCTCCAGTAACTTGATCTGCGCTTGAAATTGCGCCGAGCCCTCCTTGCGCATCAGCTCCTGGCGCGAGCGTTTCACCTCGGCCTTGAGTCGATTGAGCTCGGTAAAAATATCTGAAATGGTGTCGATGATGCGCGTGGTCTCGGTGGCATCTTCGATCTTAAGGTTCGAGACCATTTCGATCAGCATTTCGAGTTGCTCACCGGTGCCATCGAGCTCGCCCAGCAGATCCTTCGCCATGGCGGCGGTTTTGATCTCCGGCATCGCGCTCTCCACTTGCTGCAATTGCTGGTGGTAAGGAGTCAGCGCCTGTGGTTGCAGCAGGAACTCAACGGTCGCTTGCGCAAGCGAATCCATTTGAGTGGCGACGCCCTCTTCCAGCTCATCACACAGTGCGATATCGACGTATTTTAGATCCCGTAGGCCAATCACTTCGCCCCGCAATCGACGCAGATGAGCCAAATAATCGACAAAAACGCGCACATCTTCCGGCTGCGCGCCCGCAAGCTCGGTAAAGAGTTTGCGCGCCTGTGTTTGCACCAGCTGAGTCTGCTTCAAGGTCGACTTGCGAATGCGCTGCACTTTCTCAAATTCCGCAATGGCGGCCTGGCCGGTATCACGAATCTGAGACAGTGTATCTTTGAGATTAAACGCATCCTCAGAGCCGAGCCAGAAGTAGCTATCAATGGTGGCCACACAGGTCTTCACCAGATCTAGGTAGAGCCCCTCGTAGGCATCTTCGCGCTGCAACAAATTATAGATGCTGTGACACTCTGCGATGCAGCGCACAATGCTGGCGTTACCAATCTTAAATAAATAATTATCGCTACTCGCGTCGACAGTCAGCTCTTCCGTCGCATACGGAGTCTGCCAGATTTGCAAGGTGTGGTGCTTTTGCGGCTCCTCATGTGCTTTAAAATAGATCAGCGAGCCATCCTCAAATGTACTGTAGCCGTGTGCTTCGATCGGACTCTCAACTTTTTGAGCAATGAGATTATAGGAGAGCAATTGATACAGGCCCTCACTTTGCTGGTAAAACACATAGAGAAAATCCTCTCCATTAGGTGCTTTCAACACGCGCTCAAAGGTCATCTCGCCGGTGGCATGACTGAAGCGCTTAAAATCGCCATTGTGAAGGTAATACCCGTCCGCAAAAATCACCCCGTGATCTTCGGGCAACATCACACAGGAGTGTGCCACCGAATCCACGCGCTTCACTTCTTTCACCTTTTCGTTATAAATGAAATAGCGCGTCTGCTTCTCCTGGTAGGGCGTAATGCGAAGAAAAATCAGGCTGCCCACACATGCATAGTGAATGTCAGCATCGTCCAGCGTTTGATCAGGATTCTCAACAGGCTCGGAATAAATCCCCTCCCCACTGTCGGTATTGTCTTCAACCTTAATCGTTAGATCGCCTCCGATGGTTTCTACAAACAAGCGATCATCGATCGAGACGTGCGGAAAGCTGCCCGTACGGTGTAGGTCGCGATGCGCCCGCGTCCATTTAAACGAGTGTTGATCGGGAAACACATACTCGTGCTCGAAGCGATTACCGAGGTAACTTAAAGTATCGCCCTGTATCAGCCATTTGAATACCTTAACATCACGCAGATCGTCACTAATCTGAAACACCATCAACAGGTGTGGGCCGACGATCATAAACTTCGCAAAGAAAGTATTTTTATAATATTTATAAAGGTACTGAAAGTCCGCCTCAAACTCACTGGACTCGAGTGCCACCAGCGGCTCCTCATGAAAAGAGTGATCCGAGGCATCGTAGCGAAACTTGGCAAAAACATCCGTCACCTCCACCTGCGACTTCAGGCCCATGTGCACATTGTAGCCGAAAATAAAACGCCCTCCCGGCAATGCAATCATGCCGCGCGGGATGCAATTGTTCCCCGTCTGTATTCGATCGGTCGCCAGCAAGTGAGTGTCCACCGCACCGAACACGGATTTACGCTCCGCATCAAGCTGCTGCACGCGCTCCAAGAGCGCACTGCTTTGAGTCGTCAGGCGATTACGAATCACCTCATAAGCGCCCCCTTCGAGTTTTTGCTCTGTCGCTGGATTCTGACTAGCCATACTGGATCAATTGCCTGCTGTTTATATAAAGTCGCCGCAGAAGACAGCGACAGCTGCGCGCTGTCGCTGCCCCTAGCAGCTTAGTGTCGGCTAGCGCCTATTTTTGCCCCATACTAAGGAACTGTTGCACACGCTCATTGGCCAGACCGAACTTCTCAGCCATGCCGGCCAGTCCGCGGATGCGGCTGAGCTGATCTTCATCATTAGTTTCCGAAGCCAACTTCATCATCAAGTTAGCGATCGACAAGTCCTTCACTGTGGCCACATCGATGTTGAAGTCTTTCAACCAGTTTGAAACCTGAGCTCGGAAATATTCAGGGTCTCCATTGAAGAAGGTCTCCTTCACATCAGTCAGTGCGGGACTGCTACTCAAGGTGCGCTCAAAGGACTTACCACGAGTCACAGCGCCAATGATATCGTTATAAAATTCGGTGCTACCACCCACGATATCAACCTTAGTATTCTTAAGCGAATCAGAGAGCACTTGGGCCTGATGACGCGCGATATTTTCGTTAACACGAATGCTTTCGAGCTCGACCTCTTTGTCCTTTTCGAGGCGAAGTTTAAACTCTTCGTGCTCCTTGCCCGCTTCGTTGAAGAGTTTCATCGCAGCAGCCTTTTCGGTAATGCCCTTGGCATCGGCTTCGAACTTCAATGAGGCAGATTTAGCATCGGCTTCGCCCTGCCTCAAGCTGGCAGCAGCCCTTGCTTCCAAGACCTTGGCATCGCCTAGACCTTCGGCCGCGGTTTCCGCCGCAACGCCTTCTGCGAGGTGCTTCTTGGCGAGCGCTTGTTTGACCGAAGCGGCTTCTTCTGCTTCAGCGGCGATGATCATCTCTTGCGCAGACAGCTCAGTAGCTTGCTTGCTAGACTCGGCCCGGCGGACCTCCTTGTAATATTCTTCGTCAGCCTTCAACTTTTCAGCCTCTTGGCTAGCTTCAGCTTCCTTCAGTCGGGTTAGCTTCTCGCGTTCGGCCTTTTCTTCCGCATCTGTAATTGCGATGCGCTTTTGACGATCAGCAGTGGCAAAGGACTCGGTATCTTTGATCTTTTCTTGCTCGATCACGACGGTCTTCTCAACCATCACACGCTCTTTAATGACATCTTGGATATTGCGCTTTTCAATTTCGACCGCCTTGGTCTTTTCGATGTCCGCCAATGTAGTGACCTTATCGCGCTCCACGACTTCGAGTTGACGGTCACGTTCGACACGCTCGGTTTCTACCGCTTCGGTCTTCTGCTTATTCTTTTCTGCCACGATCACCTGGCGCTGCATGTTTTCAAGAGCGATTTGTAATTCTTCGTCAGTGTTGATCTGAGCTTGCTCGGCGCGTAGGCGTTGCTCTTCAGCAACGCGCTTCGCTTCAGCTTCCTCACGCGAACGAATCACGGAAATTTCACGCTTTTGCTTCTCTTCAGCCTCCGCTTGTTGTTTCTCCATCTCCAACACTGCCTCAATACGCTGCACATCGTTCTGCTTGATGGTTTGAATGCGCTTATTCGCAATCTCGTTTTCCAGAATCGCCTGAGTCGCCGTGCGCTCGGCAATCTTCTTAATGCCCTCGGAGTCGAGGATATTGTCGGGATTTAAAGCTTCAAGTGGAGTTTGCTCCAGATAATCAATTGCCACGTCTTCCAGCGCGTAGCCATTCAAATCCTGCCCGATAACTTCGATGATCTTATTACGAAAATCAATGCGGTCGGTGTAGAGGCTTTCAAAGTCGAATTGCTTACCTGCAGTCTTCAAAGCTTCCGAGAACTTGGCATCGAAGAGCTCGCGAATTTTATCCAGATCCGACGCACGCTCACAGCCGACTGCCTTCGCGACCGCTTTCACATCATTTTCATGCGGATTCACTCGCACGTAGAAGCCCACACTGATATCCGCTCGCACATTATCCTGACAGATCAAACCATCCTTACCACGACGATCCAAGGGCAAGTGCTGCACCCGTAAGTCCATGATTTCCAGTTTGTGCAGCACTGGCACACTCACCATGCCCGCAAATGAAACCTGTGTGCCGCCAAAACCATTGCGCACGAGTGCATAGCCTTGGTCGACCTTACGGTACATTTTTATAAGTGTGACCAACAAACCAACAATCGCCGCAGCGACTCCTAGCAACACTGTGAGGCCCACAGATTCAATAATGGCAAGTGACTGTATCATATTCATATTATTTTAGATCTTGGTTAATTCGTTGGTTATCTTCCTGACTGTATAAAGCATACGCTGCGCATCTTCGCTAATGATCAATGCTGTATCTCCCGCTTGCAACGGGGCACTCTCCGAAGCAAGGCGCACATTCACCACCAAAGGACCTTCCGGCGTGCTGACCTCGGCTTGACCAAAACTTGCATCCACTCGGTCTGAACGCACATGGCATGTTCGCCCAATCATCGTCAAATTGCCGTCGGTCTTGTCTTCGAGTCGCTGGTAAAAGACCGCCACCGGCCACAAGGCCAAGGACGAAACGATCAAGCCCGGCACTGCGACCGCAGCGGACAGCGCAAAACCAATGATCCCGGAACCTCCGGAATTTAAATAAAAGTTGCCAATTAAAGCCATCGACCAGGCACAAATCACCAAGCCCGACACCACGACCATCAGAGGCAGGCTGCCGAGATGAATAAACTCCATCAAGCCAGTGAGTGCCCCACCACCCGTATTGGCATCAATATCAGCGTCGGCATCCACATCGACATCGGCGTCCACGTCAAAATCGAAGCCTAAAAAATCCAGGTCCACGACTCCGATAACCGCAATCGACCAATACAACATGACTAGGATCAGCATTAGAGTCCAGGGCATGTTGTACCAACGCAAGGCTTCAGTAAACAGTTCTTCAATCATTTGAGTGGGGCAAAATAATAACAGGAAAAGTGAGCAAATATATTACAATAAGCGAGAGATTTTATACAATCACCTTGCCAAAATAAGTAATTTCTAAAAATCATTAGCTGTGCAATCCCACGAAATTATCAAAACTTGCTTCGTTGACAGCTCTCCGAAGGCACTCGCCGCCGAACTCGGCATATCACAGTCCCTCATCTATAAGTGGTCGCAACCAGTAGGTGAAACTCAAAGCGGCTCCAAAAATCCGCTAGACAGAGTCTGCGCCCTCAACGAGGCTTGCGGCGACAATCAATTGATCAAATGGTTGGCTGCGCAAGCGGACGGTTATTTCGTGCCAAACAATGTCGCATCCGCAAAACATGACGCACTGAACCCAGCCACGCATGAGATGGTCAGTCAATTTGCCTCTCTACTCGGAGAAATCGCCAACGCTGGCCTCGACGAACGGATCACCCAAGAAGAAGCCGCCGGCATACGCAAGCGCTGGGACACACTCAAATCCTTCGCCGACGGTTTTGTAAACGCCTGTGAACGCGGCGACTTCGATCAAATGAAAGAGATAGAAAAGCAGTGGAGCCGAAGCGCTTAGAACGCGCTTCAGATACCTGTGGGAGTGACACAAAAAAAGCCCGCAGCTTTTACAAGCAGCGGGCTTTTGGAAATATGACGTGATACGGCGTGAGTCGCACCTACGGTGCATTAACTAGACGTTAATGGAAATATCAACACCAGCAGGGAGGTTGAGCTTCTTGAGCTCGTCCACTGTGGCTGCAGTTGGCTCGACGATATCGATCAGGCGCTTATGTGTGCGAACTTCAAACTGATCCATCGACTTTTTGTTAACGTGAACGGAACGATTCACAGTGAACTTTTCGATCTTAGTTGGAAGGGGCACAGGACCAGCAACGCGAGCGCCAGAGCGCTTAGCTGTTTCGACGATGTCCGCAGCGGACTGGTCAATTACGCGATAATCAAAGCCTTTAAGGCGAATACGGATACGTGGTGTGCTCATATTTTATATTTGTTTGGTTAAGGTTTACTGATGTTTCAGTTAAAATGTGCTTTTGAAATTGAGACTAAATGCTTTCTTGCTTAATCCCGATTAATAGCGCCCCCGAGTGGAGGTTTCTAAAATTTTATTAAGGATGTTCTGCGGGACCGGCTCGAAGGATTCGGGCTCCATACTATAGGAAGCGCGTCCTTTACTGAGCGAACGCACGATGGTGGCGTAGCCAAACATCTCTTGCAGCGGCACTAGGGCGGAAATCGAAATGAAAGCGGACTTACCAGTTACATTCTGAATCTGACCGCGTCGACGATTGAGATCCCCCATGATATCACCTTGATACTCGTCAGGTGTTTCGACTTCGACCTTCATCATGGGCTCGAGCAGCTGTGGGCTCGCCTTTTCCATAGCATCGCGGAAGGCGAAAATACCGGCCATCTTGAAAGACATCTCGGAGGAATCGACTTCGTGGAAAGAACCATCAAAGAGGGTGACTTTCACATCGACAACGGGATAACCACAAACGGAACCGTTGTTAGTCGCTTCACGAATACCATCCAAGGTTGGCTTAATAAATTCTTTTGGAATGACGCCGCCAACGGTCTTGTCGACGATTTCGACACCAGCGCCGCGTTCGAGCGGCTCCAACTTAATACGGGCATGGCCATATTGGCCACTGCCACCAGTTTGACGCACGAACTTACCCTCGCCTTCTGAATTGGCTGAAACGGTTTCGCGGTAGGCAATCTGCGGGCGTCCGGCTTCGGCGCCGACTTTAAATTCGCGGAAAAGACGATCCTTAATGATTTCGAGGTGCAACTCACCCATGCCAGCGATGATCGTCTGGCCAGTCTCTTCGTCGCTACTGACAACAAAAGTTGGATCTTCTTCGGACAAGCGCTGCAAACCAGTCGCCATCTTTTCCTGGTCAGCGGAGGTCTTGGGCTCGATCGACATCGAGATCACTGGCTCTGGAAATGTCGGCGGTTCTAAACGTATGTCCACGCCCTTTGCGCAGAGAGTATCCCCGGTCACAACATCGCGAGCACCAACAATGGCGCATATATCCCCCGAGTAGGCGACGTCAATATCTTCGCGTGAGTCAGCCTTCATGACCAGTAAGCGCGAAATGCGTTCGGTTTTACCGGTGCGTGGATTATAAAGTGCGGTCCCCTTAGCCAAGCTACCGGAGTAGACTCGCATGAAAACTAGCTTACCGACATAACCGTCGTTCATTAACTTGAAAGCGAGTCCTGTAAACTTGGCGTTGTCATCGGGCGCAACTTCAACATCGCGGCCGGCTTCTGTCTCCCCCTTCATAGGCGGTAGATCGAGCGGACAAGGCAAATAATTGACAACCGATTCTAAGACGGCCTGCACGCCCTTATTTTTAAAGGCGCTGCCAGGAATCACACCACAGAAATCAAGTGAAATGGTGGCTTTACGAATGGCTGCACGAATATCGTCGGCACTGAGCTCTTCGCCCTCCAAATACTTATCCGCCAGCGCATCATCAAAGTCGGCCAGCGCTTCGATCAGCTTCTCGCGATACTCTTGAGCTTGATCGACATAATCAGCGGGGATCGGCCCCAGCTCAAATGTCATACCTGAAGCATCGGCGGCATCGTAAATACGGGCATCCATGGATGCGAGATCGATCAGACCGACAAAATCTTCCTCCGAACCAATCGGTAAAAAGATGGCGTGTGCATTCGCAGCGAGGCGATCGCGCATGGACTCAATGGCCGCAAAAAAATCCGCGCCCACGCGGTCCATTTTGTTTACGAATGCGATGCGCGGGACCTTATACTTGGTCATTTGGCGCCAGACCGTTTCGGACTGCGGCTGCACGCCAGCGACGGCACAAAAGACACCTACGGTGCCATCGAGCACTCGCAGCGAGCGTTCGACCTCTGCCGTAAAATCGACGTGCCCGGGGGTGTCGATAATGTTAATCTTATTACAGATTCCGGCAAATGGACCTTCTTGATTAGTCCAGTTGCAGGTGATCGCGGCCGAAGTGATGGTAATACCACGTTCGCGCTCTTGATCCATCCAATCGGTAACAGCGCTACCTTCATGAACTTCGCCCATCTTATGGACGACACCTGCGTAAAATAAAATTCTTTCCGTCGTCGTTGTTTTGCCTGCATCGATATGCGCAGCTATGCCGATGTTGCGCGTATGCTCCAAGGGGAACTTACGCTTAGGCGAGTTAGCTGACGCTGTGCTAGTAGCGGACATAAAACAATTAGACTGGAAAAGAACGAGTGGGGCGAGGAAGTCATCAGACTACCAGCGCAAGTGTGCAAAGGCACGGTTGGCTTGGGCCATACGGTGCACTTCTTCCTTTTTCTTAACAACACCACCAGTGTTGTTATACGCGTCGATAATTTCGTCTGCCAAAGCTTCGTTCATAGGAACGCCCTTGCGGCTGCGAGCTGCATTCACCATCCAACGGAAAGCCAAAGCTTGTTGACGCTCGAAAGAGATCTCAACGGGCACCTGATAGGTAGCACCACCCACACGGCGGCTCTTCACTTCAAGCTTAGGACGCGAGTTTTCAAGCGCACCCATAACTAGGTCTACAGGATCGCCCTTTTCGAGCTTTTCACTTACACGCTGGAAAGCAGTGTAAACGATTTTCTGAGCCACGGTGCGCTTACCACGCTCCATGATCATGTTCACAAGATTGGCAACCAGAGTGCTATTATAGCGAGGATCTGGAATAAGAGGACGTTTTACGGCTTGGCGACGACGTGACATAGTAAGAAAGAAATAAGATTTAAGAAATCAGAATCAAGAAACAGCTAAATTAAGAAACAGCTAAACTAAGAAACACTTAGCAGGCCTCAGGAAGCATCCTTAGGACGTTTCACACCATACTTCGAGCGACTACGGCGACGCTTCTCAACACCGACACAGTCAAGCGCGCCACGCACGATGTGATAACGCACACCGGGAAGGTCCTTCACACGACCACCACGCACAAGCACGATACTGTGCTCTTGCAGATTGTGACCTTCGTCAGGAATGTAGGCAATCACTTCGATGCCATTAGTCAAACGAACCTTAGCCACCTTACGGATAGCAGAGTTCGGCTTTTTAGGCGTACGAGTCATAACTTGAACACAGACACCACGGCGAAATGGGTTCTTGTCCAGGTGACGAGACTTGGATTTTACCTTTTGAACAACACGAGGGTTGCGGACTAGTTGGTTAATTGTTGGCATTGAAATTGATCGCTGGAATTAGAGAAAGACGGCGAAAGTAGCGCTTGGCCTTTCCTGTGCAAGCACCTTTTTGCATTTTTTTCGAGGTAATCAAGCAGGGCCTTGCCATGCTTCACATAAGCCACTCCCCCGTTAGCCCACGAGCACAGGCCACAAGCGCGCTGGGACCGATTCGAAAAGCCCGCAAGGGCCGCACACTCGAGAGAAAGATACCATAATTCTCAAGCTTGCAAATACAGCACCGACTCTCAATCTGCGCGCATGCTCACTAGCCTATTCGGATATTGTTCCTTAATCGCCTTCGCTTGGCTATGCTCAAGCTCTCGTAAAGACATCAACTGGCGCACAGTCATAGGAGCCATCCTGATACAATTCGGATTTGGCGCATTGGTATTATTCTCCCCATGGGGCAAATTTGGGCTCGAAGTACTCTCCGTCATGGTGGGCGACGTCATTAGCTTCGGCTTCGTGGGCATCGAATTTCTATTCGGAGGACTCGCAGGACACCAACACAACTTAGGCTTCCTCTTCGCATTCACCGTATTACCAGTGATCATATTCTTCTCCTCACTGATCTCCGTTCTCTACTTCTTAAGAGTGATGCCTATTATAGTCGCCTCACTAGGCGGTGTAATCCAAAAGCTACTCGGCACCAGCCGCGCGGAGTCCCTCAGTGCGACAGCCAACATTTTTGTGGGACAAACCGAGGCCCCGCTCGTCATCAAACCCTACCTTAGCAGAATGACCAAGTCGGAGTTTTTCGCAATTATGGTGGGCGGGCTATCCTCTATAGCTGGTAGCGTCATGGCCGGCTACGCCAGCATGGGGGTCAGCTTGGAATTCCTACTGGCTGCCTGCTTCATGGCCGCCCCCTCAGGCCTACTCTTCGCCAAACTACTGCTACCCGAGACTGAAGAGCCGAACAACGAAAAGCTGCCCGAAGACATTGAAGGGGCCCCAGTCAATGTATTTGATGCGGCTGCGCAAGGTGCCAGCGACGGGCTCAAGCTCGCGCTTAACGTAGGCGCCATGCTCATCGCATTCGTCGGGCTGATCGCACTAAGCAATGGCATACTTGGCAATGTGGGCGACCGCCTCGGGATGGAAGGCCTAAGCATACAACTATTACTGGGCTACGCATTTTGCCCGCTCGCATGGATACTCGGCATCCCATGGGAGCAGGCAATTCAGGGCGGCGCGATCATTGGCCAAAAAATCGTGCTCAACGAATTTGTAGCCTTCCTCGAATTCACCCATATACAAGAGACGCTCAACCTGCGCAGCCAAGCAATCCTAACCTTCGCTCTTTGCGGCTTCGCCAACTTCTCATCGATCGCAATCCTACTCGGCGGACTCGGCAGCCTGATACCAGAGCGCCGCAGCGAAATCGCGCAATTAGGCATGCGTGCCCTGCTCGCCGCTTCACTGGCAAATTTCTCAAGCGGAGCAATTGCCGGAATGCTAGTGCAGTAAGCATTTCAGAGTTGCCAATCCAGCAAGCCTTGGCGTTCTTTGGAGGAATGAAACTCATCGACGGCAACGCTATTGCAGAATCCATTATCGAAGAACTCACCGTTCAGGTGGGTCAAATCCAAGGCAAGAAGCCAGTCGTGGCCTTTATTAGAGTCGGCGACGACCCGGCATCGGTTTCCTACGTGCGCAAAAAGGAAAAGACAGCCGAACGCATCGGCATCGAAAGTCGCCTCTACCTGCTACCAGAAGATGTCAGTAAAGAAGCGCTATTTGCACAAATCGACAGCCTAAATGCCGCCCCCGACATCAACGGAATCCTTATACAAGCACCACTCCCATCGCATATCGACGAAACAGAGACTTTCAATCGCGTACTGCCCAACAAGGATGTCGACGGATTCAACACTCTAAACATCGGTAAACTATGCCAAGAAGATGACAGCGGCTTCGTCGCCTGCACGCCTGCGGGCATCGTCGAACTAATCAAGCGTAGCGAGATCGAGACCGAAGGTAAACACGTCGTCGTGCTAGGCCGTAGTCAAATCGTAGGCAAGCCTGCCGCACTACTCATGATGCGTAAGGCACTCCCAGGCAACGCCACGGTCACCATTTGCCACTCCCGCACACAAGACCTGCCCAGCATCACACGCCAAGCGGACATCCTAATCGCTGCCATAGGCCGAGCAAATTTCGTAACAGGCGACATGGTTCAAGACGGCGTCGCAGTCATCGACGTCGGCATCAACCGCGTCGAGGATCCGAGCAAGAAACGGGGCTACCGCCTAGTAGGTGATGTTGAGTTCGACGCAGTCGCGCCCAAAGCGTCACAAATCACACCCGTCCCCGGCGGCGTCGGCCCAATGACCGTCGCCATGCTCATGCACAACACACTGCGTGCATTTAAAGCTGCCCAAGCCGGATGAGTTCCCCCGCCCCCAACCAGGACGAGCCCCCAAAAGAAGAGTCACAGCCCACGCCTCCCAGCGCGGGCAACTTGCTCGACTCAATCTTTCGCAAGGACGGCCCCATGCCGACCGCCAGCATCCCCCTGCGCGCGTTCGCCTTCATACTGGACTTCATCCTGATTTCGGCCGTAGCCTCGGTCATCATCTGGAAGATCGTATTACCGCAGTCACACCCAGCTGCGTTCACTGAACTCACAGAATGGACCCAGGCGTTGATCACGTGGTATAGTGAAAACGGCGCCACAACAGGCGCCACCATTCCAGAACCCAGCAAAAGCCTAGTCCGCGCGCTGGCTGTCGCCAACGAATTGCAAATGCTCACCTTCTGGATCTACTTTGCCATCGGAGAAGGATTTTTCGCTGGCAGCTCACTAGGCAAACGCATCTGCCGCATACGCAGCGTCAGCACCGTAACACTTGGAGCCCCGCCAATCATGGCCGGTATCGTACGCGGCGGCCTAAAAACACTGACGCTCTACCTATTTTTCCCTTTCGGACTAATCGCCACCCTCGCGACGCTATTTTTCAACAAACGCCGACAAATGGGGCACGATATGATGAGCCGGACGGCTGTCATTGACGAAAAAAACGTAAATATCCAAACATCCAAGTGAGGTACATTGCCGATAAACCATCTAGCGTTTTCTGTTTTACCTAAGCCAAAGAGTCAGTCACACTTGACAGTAGAAAGATCCATTCATCTACGGTCATCCACCTCAATAAAAGCGCTATTTTGATCAAGAAACACCAGCCAAAAATCCTCGTCGTCGACGACCAGCCGATCAACATTAAGCTGCTTCAGCGTAAACTTGAGCGCCAAGGCATGGAAGTCTACGTTGCCTATAATGGGCGCGAATGTCTAAGCACTGTAGCTGAGACCAAGCCGGATCTGATTTTGCTCGACATCATGATGCCTGAAATGGACGGCATCGAAACTTGCCAACGCCTCAAATCTAACCCTGAGACGGAGACGATTCCGATCATTTTCATCACCGCCAAGGCCTCCAAAGAAGGCAAACTAGAAGGCCTCGATGCAGGCGCCGTCGACTACATCACGAAGCCAATCGATTTAGACGAAACACTCGCCCGCGTGCGCACACAGTTACGTCTACAAGAGATGTTTCGCGAAAACCTCCAGCTACAAATACGCTTGGGAGACGCCCGCAAAGCCGCGGCAGTCGGCGCCATCACGCAAGGCATCGCACACAACTTAAACAATTTGCTAGGCGTCGTGGTCGGCTACCTCGACCTGATCAAGAATGGCCACGACAGCCCCGACATGGTCAAACACAGCGTCGGATTAATGGACAACGCCATCAATCGCATGGTCAACATCATCCGTCAACTAGGCACCATCGCCAACAATGAGCGGCTCGAACTCACAGCATTACCTGTCTCGGACCTAATCGATAGCAGTATCGAACGCTTCCGCTCGGAATATGATGTACCTGCAATAGTGACCATCGAATCCTCACTCGACAGCGACACTAAGATCTCGGCCAACGCCGAAACTTTCGAAATCATTCTTGGTAAACTCCTGATCAATGCGTGGGAGAGCTACAATAAGGACACACCCGATGACTCACGCAGCATTCACCTAAAGGCCAGCATCAATCGCGAGCGTGGACCTGCCATGCTACAATTAGAAGTCACGGACCATGGAACAGGCATCGCACCCGAGGTGAGTGACACACTCTTCGAGCCATTTATCACCACTAAGACCTCGGTCGGCCGAGGCATGGGCCTCACCATCGCCCGCCACACGCTACGCAACCTTGAGGGCGAACTTCACCTTAAGGAAAAGCCAGAAGGCGGCGTCACGGCAACCATCAAACATCCACTATAAAAGGCTTAGCCACAAGCTTAGTAACAGGCTTAAAATTTCAATCGCCCAGCTGCTAGATCATCTACATCAACTGGCATACACACACTAACTCATGTCCATACGCATTGCATTTATTGGAGCCGGCCGCATGGCCTCAGCCATCGTCCGCGGACTCCTCGATAAGGAACACTACGCCCCCGAAGAGATCGCCTGCACCTGTGGCGACGATCCCACCGGCCCTGCACTAGCCGAAGCAACGGGTATCCAGTTTCTAGAAGACATCACGCCTGCCCTGTATGAGGCCGAGGCCGTAGTGCTCGCCTGCAAGCCTCAACAGTTCGCGGCGATCAGCCCCGAACTCGCCGAAGCCGCACGCGGAAAATTAATACTCTCCATCCTCGCAGGCACTCCGCTGACTCGCTTAAGCGAGAAGTTTGCACATGCGCGCAACGTGGTGCGCACCATGCCCAACACTCCGGGCCAAATCGGCGCGGGTGTGACGGCCTATGCTCCACTCCGCGGGTTGTCTGACAAAGACAATACTATCGTCGAGAACACACTCAGCTCCTTGGGCAACTTCCACGAAGTGGAAGAGTCCGACCTAGACGCTGTCACTGCACTCAGCGGCAGTGGCCCCGCCTACGTATTTGAATTTGCAGCCGCACTGCGCGAAGCGGGCGTCAATTGCGGCCTCGACGAAGGGCTCGCCGACGCCCTTGCCATCGACACACTACTCGGCGCCGCAATGCTACTCGCAGAAAGTGAAGAAACACCGGAAGCACTGCGCGACGCAGTGACCTCCCCAGGAGGCACGACCGCCGCCGCGCTCAAGGTATTTCAAACAGGCGGATTCCGCAGTTTGGTCGACCAAGCGCTCGCAGCCGCAAAAGCACGCTCACTGGAGCTCGCTGCCGAATAAACAACGACCCTTCATGGGGCGCGGGGCACGGGGCGCAGGGCAGTTTTGGTGCTTTTCGCCGCTCTGCTAATATTTGACGCTGCACCCGTAAGGCACGGTGTTCGCATCAGCAATAGGCTCTCCCGCCTGCGCGCTATCGTAAGCGGCCTGCACATAATTTTTAGCCTTAGCAATGTCACGTTGACGCGTCGACTTAATGCTATCGATTGCTCCTTGGTAAATTAAAGTACCTTCCGGATCGATAAGATACATGTGAGGCGTCGTGCGAGCTCCATAAGCACGCCCGACCTGCCCCGATGCGTCCAACAGCATCGCAGTCGAATGCATTTCTTTATCCTTACGTAAAGCTTCTCCCTCCGCGGCTGTCACATAGCCCTGCTTCCCCTCGGCCGAAGAAACGACCTGCAGCCAAACAACACCGTCCTCGGTCATCGACTTTTGTAGCGCCTGCATATCCCCAGCCCCGTAGTGCTTCATGACAAAGGGACAATGGTGATTTGTCCACTCCAGCACCACATACTTGCCAGCGAAATCAGACAAACTGTGCGACACTCCCGTGGTATCACTCAGTGTAAAATCAGGCGCTTTCGCACCGGTTTCCACGCTGGCGAATAGTGAGGAGGCAAAGACAAATGAAGTCGCGAAAAGAAGAGAGAGTGATTTTTTCATAATAAGATGTAGTAGAATCGTTTATTCGTCAGCTAACAGATTCGATTTTAGCGTAAATTCAAGCGACTAGTAGAGATTCTAAAAAGCCTTGAGCCTGTCCCTATTTTAGAATAAAAAAGCACGTATAAAGCGTCCACTTAAATAAATTAAGCTCATCTATGAATGCACTCATCTACAGTAACGAATATCCACCTTATAACTACGGCGGCGCAGGAGTGCACGTTGAGTATTTAACCCGAGAACTTTCTAAACTGTCCGACGTCGATGTCGACGTGCGCGCCTTCGGCGATCAGACTGAATCCGACTATCCGCTCAAAGTCAAAGGCTACCCCGTCGACACCAGCCAATTCGGCGCGCCCAAGCATTTACACTCCATTTTCGGCAGCTCACAGCGCGCAATCAGTTACAATGCCGACGGCAACGAAGCGGACGTCGTGCACTGCCACACATGGTACACTCACCTGGCTGGCATCATGACTAAGATGAACTATGGGATCCCGCTAGTGATTACGGGGCATTCCCTAGAGCCACTCCGCCCCTGGAAGCGTGAACAACTGCAAGGCGGCTACGACTTCAGCAGCTGGGTCGAAAAGACCGCACTCGAGATGGCCGACGCCGTAATCGCGGTGTCCCAAGGCACCAAAACCGACATTTTAAAACACTTCAATGTCTCGCCCGAAAAAGTCCATGTTATCTATAACGGCATCGACACCGAAGAATACCAGCCAGTCGACCCCAGCCCCGCATTGACTAAGTTTAAGATCCCCAACGACAAGCCTTACGTGCTCTTCGTCGGACGTATCACCCGCCAGAAAGGCATCATGTATTTGGTCGAAGCGATCAAATACATGAACAATCACTATAACGTAGTGCTCTGCGCCGGCGCCCCCGACACTCAAGAGATCGCCGCCGAAATGAAAGCCGCCGTAACGGAGGCCAGTAAAGAGCGCGATGGCATTTACTGGGTCGACGAAATGGTCGATAAGACTGACATCATTCAACTCTACTCAGGCGCGGCCGTCTTCTGCTGCCCCTCCATTTACGAGCCCTTCGGTATCATCAATCTCGAAGCGATGGCCTGCGAGACTCCCGTAGTCGGCTCCGCAGTCGGCGGCATTCCCGAAGTTGTCGTTCACGATGAGACTGGCTTTCTAGTCCCTGTAGCGCAACAAAATGAGAGCCCCTTCGCCCCACTACATCCAACCGCTTATGCCAAAGACCTCGCGCATCAGGTCAATCGACTAATGGACGACCCCGCGAAGCGCGAACGCTTCGCGAAAGCCGGTCGCAAGCGTGCCGTCGAACAATTCAGCTGGAAGAGTATCGCCGAACAAACGCGTAATCTCTACGCCTCTCTCAAGAACTCTTAATTACCCATTTCTCATTCTCAATATCTCCCGCAATGTCTCTTCTAGCCAAAACCGCAGGCACTCGTCGTGTCGTCATTGACCACGTCACTCCGTCCATCGACGACGGACGCAATCCCTTTAAACGCGTCATCGGCGACTGGATCGTCTTTAAAGCGAATGCCTTCGCCGACTCTCACGACCTGTTACAGGTCGAACTGCGCGTTCGTAAAGTAAACGCCGAGCATTGGCAAGTGCTGCCAATGCAAGCGCTCGGCAATGACGAATTCGAGACAACCTACCGCACCGACAGTATTGGGCTCTTCGAATATGAAGTCGCCGGCGTAGTCGATCATTACGGCAGCTGGTATGAAGGCTTCCAAAAGAAGCATCAGGAAGGCGTCCCGCTCGATCTAGAATGCCGCATTGGCGCCGAACTGCTAGAGCAGGCAGCCGACCGTGCGAATGAAGAGCACGCCGAACAACTGCGTGAATGGGCCGCCCACTTGGCCGACTCTAGCGCCGACATTCAGACGCGCATTAGCCTCGCTTACAGCCGCCACGTAGCCGATATCGCGCGCAGCTACCCGCAGCGCGCGTGGGAAACCACCAGCCCTCGCTCGCTAATGCTGATCGAGCGCGAACTGGCCGCGTTCAGCGCATGGTATGAATATTTCCCACGCTCTTGCGTCTATGACGGCCACACACATGGCAGCTTCAAAGATGCCGCCAAGCGCCTGCCCGAGATTCACGAGATGGGCTTTAACATCGTTTACTTCCCACCAATCCACCCGATCGGTCGCGAGTTCCGTAAAGGTAAAAACAACACCCTCACCCCCGGACCTGAGGACGTCGGCAGTCCGTGGGCAGTGGGCGCAGCAGAAGGTGGCCACAAATCCATCCTCCCCGAACTCGGCACGCTCGAGGACTTCCAACACTTCCTCGACGAAGCCGAAATGCGCGGCATGGAAGTCGCCCTCGACATAGCCTTTCAATGCGCACCGGATCACCCTTGGGTCAAAGAGCACCCGCAATGGTTCCGCTGGCGCCCAGATGGCACCGTCCAATACGCCGAAAACCCACCCAAGAAATATCAAGACATCCTACCGATTAACTTCGAATCTGACGACTGGGAAAACCTCTGGGAAGAGCTCAAGGGCGTCTTCGAATTCTGGATCGAGCAAGGCGTCAAAGTTTTCCGAGTCGACAATCCCCACACCAAGTCGATGGAATTCTGGCGCTGGTGCATTCTTAATATTAAGGCTCAGCACCCCGAAGTCATTTTCCTCGCCGAAGCTTTCACTCGCCCCAAGCGCAAGTATTTCCTAGCCAAAGGTGGCTTCACCCACGGCTACACATATTTCACTTGGCGTAACACTGCAGCCGAACTGCAGCAATACGTCGAAGAACTGACACAGGGCGATTCCAAGGACTATTTCTGGCCCAACTTCTGGCCCAACACACCCGACATTCTACACGCCGACCTTCAGACTGGCAACCGCGCCACCTTCATCGGCCGCTACATACTCGCCGCCACTCTCTCCTCCAATGTCGGTATTTATGGGCCCGCCTACGAACTGCTCGACCACGAACCCTTTCCTGGCAAAGAGGAAAATAACCACAGCGAAAAGTATCAGCTCAAAGCTTGGGACCTCAACAAGCCAGGCAATATTAAAGCTGAAATCGCCCGTGTAAATGCGCTACGTAACAATCATGAGGCTTTCCAACGCACCTTCAACGTACAGTTCATCCCCTGTAACAACAGCCATATCATCGCCTACTTAAAACAGAACTTTGATAAGACCGACCGTTTCATCGTGATCGTCAATATGGACTGGGAAAATAAACAAGTCGGCACTCTCGACCTCAGCGGAGAAGCCCTCGGCCTCGCCCACGCTGGCATGCTACGCCTCGTCGATCAATTTGCCGCCAAGCCCACAGAGTACATCTGGCACGACACCACTCCTTATCTTGAGCTCAACCCGCAGACCTGTCCCGCTCATATTTTTCAAGTTATCGACTAAAGCTTAAAGCAAAGGGGCACACACGACTGACTTTGGCCAAGCCCTAGCCGTATAGTTCGCCAAAAAAAACGCATACTTCATCTACTGCCAATGGATCGGCTCAGTTAGTGCTTCGTTGTGCCCGAATATAAAAGAATCATGCGTCATTCAGTATTAATCCTCCAAATCATCCTACTCTCGCTGCTGGCGGGATGCGCGACCTTGCCCGAGAAGGCGATCATCACCAAAAAACATGTTGATCGTGCCATTGAAATCGAAGAGACATTCGCACACAACAGCGCAGAGTTCGCCCCAGCCGGCGAGTCTTGGTTTGAAATCAAACACGGCAGTTCGAATGTGCTGATCGTAGCCCCTCACGCCACTCGCCCCACGCGCGAGGGAAAACTGCGCTTTCCAGATGGTGGCACTGGATCACTGGCTGTCATGCTTGCGGAACTGACGGACTCCACCGTGATCTACACCACCT
>CEUD01123266.1_pt1 | contig 24103 bp, 20 predicted proteins | sample 356481 | NCBI WGS metagenome assembly CEUD01 (sample SAMEA2623314, study PRJEB7988) | marine metagenome | isolation source: saline water (ENVO:00002010), including | reverse complement strand
TGGTGGCGCAGGAGTGTTGTTCATTGTTAAAAATTATTCAGGTGACGTGATGAATTTTGAAATGGCTGCAGAAATGATCGAAATGCCCAACGAAACAGTGCTTACAAATGATGACGTGGCTGTTGAAGATAGTTCATTCACGACTGGAAGAAGAGGGGTTGCCGGAACTCTAGTGGTTGAGAAAATTGTGGGTGCTGCATCTGAAGCAGGCCAGGATCTGGCGTCGTGTTTAGCACTTGGGAAGCAAGTCAACGAACAAACTCGTTCTATGGGCGTTGCTCTCACAAGCTGTACCGTTCCCGCAGTAGGAAAACCGACTTTTGAGATTGGAAAAGATGAAATGGAAATGGGAGTTGGAATCCACGGTGAACCCGGTCGAAAAAGGGTCACTATTGATAATGCAGACAACATTGCCAAAGAGATGACAACTTCAGTGCTTGAGGACCTAAAACCTCAAAAAAATAATCCCCTCTTTCTGTTTATCAATGGTTTTGGAGCTACGCCTAGCATGGAACTTTATCTCATGTACCATTCTGCATTCAATTTGATTCAGCAAAATGGTTATCAAATAGCCCGATCATTGGTAGGGAATTACGTAACTTCTCTGGATATGTGCGGTTGCTCCATAACCGTTACAAGTATGGATTCAGAAATGATTCGATTGTGGGATGCTCCTGTTCATACAGCTGCTCTGAGATGGAAGTGTTGAGGACATATTTCCTCAGGTTTGGAATTGGCGCCTTCAAACCTTCTTTAGCCTATGCGGTCGGATCACCGTGAAAGCTCGAAGTGGTTTCGGGAAACCAATAACAATTGGGGGATTCATATTTTAATCCATTTTGATGAGGTATAAATGAAAATAATCAAAACCCTTATCTCAGCAGTAATTTTTACTGTAATCTCAATTTCCAGTATAAGTGCTGCTGATCGTTACATCACGTTAGGTTGGGCCGCGTGGGACCCTGCTAATGCTCTAGTGGAATTATCTAAAGATTTCACCAAGGAAACTGGGATTGAAATGCGCTATGAGTTTGTTCCATGGCCAAATTTTGCTGACAGGATGTTGAATGAATTAAACTCTGGAGGTAAAACCTTTGACGTTTTGATTGGCGACAGCCAATGGATCGGGGCAGGAGCTGTTTATGGTCATTATGTGAAGCTAAACGATTTTTTCGATAAAGAAGGCATCACCATGGATGATTTCTTTGACCCAACCGTTTATGCCTATTCAACCTGGCCAAAGGGATCTCCAAATTACTATGCCCTACCAGCGATGGGCGACGCTCTTGCTTGGGCATACAGAAAAGATTGGTTTGCTAAACCAGAACTTCAAAAAGCTTTCCAGGACAAACACGGCTATCCACTCTCGATTCCTACGACATGGGATCAACTCTACAATGTATGTAGTTTTTTTCAGGGTAGGGTCGTAGACGGTAAAAAACGTTATGGAGTTGCAATCAACACTGAACGTGGTTCGGAAGGCATCACCATGGGCGTAACCGCAGCAATGTATGCATGGGGTTTCCAGTACGAAAATCCCAATAAACCATACGACATGGAAGGTTATGTAAATAGTGATAGAGCAGTTGAAGCATTGGAATTCTATAAAAAAATCTATCAGGAATGTACTCCTCCCGGCCATTCAGATGCATATATGGAAGCCAATTTAGATGCCTACAAATCAGGTCAAGTAGCAATGCAGATGAATTGGTATGCCTTTTGGCCCGGAGTGAATAAAGACCCAGATGTAGGTGGAGGAAAGTCAGGTTTTTTCGCGAATCCTGATCAAAAAGCCAAGGGCGCCACTTTGGGTGGACAAGGCATGTCAGTCGTTAAATATTCTGAAAAACAAGACCTTGCCCTTCAATACATCAAATGGTTTTCCAAACCCGATGTTCAGGCCAAATGGTGGTCTTTAGGAGGATATTCCTGTCACAAATCGGTGTTGAACGATCCAGGATTTGTAACCTCACAAGTTTATGCCCAAGGATTTCTGGATTCTATGGGTAAAGTCAAAGACTTTTGGCAGGAACCTACATTTGTTGAGTTAATGCTGGCAATGCAAAAACGGGTTCATGATTTTGTTGTGGGTGACAAAGGAACTGCCAAACAAGCCATGGATAAACTGATCGAGGATTGGACAGAAACCTTTGAAGCAGATGGTAAACTCTAAAAATACTTTTTTTACTCAATAAAATTGCGTAAAAAGGAAACATTTTGACTAGGGTTCCTCAATGATTTCATCGTTGAGGAACCTCATCCCGATCTCTTTCAAATTCACAAAAACTTCTGAAATTCTGTGAAACAGATATTCCGTAAAGCCTACGGACTCTCAGACCGAGCAGTTACTTGGATCTTCGTGACTCCAACCATCATCCTTTTGTTGGCCGTCAACATATATCCTTTGATATATGCGATCAGGATGTCTTTCACAAATTTCTATGCCAACAAACCCGGTAGGGAGATCAAATTTGTTGGTTTGAAGAATTATATCAAGATTCTCAATAAAGAGGACATTTGGGAAACGATGCAGGCCACAGCACATTTCATGTTTTGGACTCTTCTTCTTCAAGCCTTAATTGGTCTTGGACTGGCTCTTCTACTCAAAAGGAACTTCAAGGGGAATGATATTCTCACCACAATAATCGTATTGCCCATGATGCTCTCACCAGCAGTGGTGGCAGTTTTCTGGACTTACATTTATCAGCCTCAGTCAGGAATATTTAATTACATCATCAACTATTTCTTCAATTTTGGAGAATTCACCATGATTGGAGATGTTCAACTCGCTCCCTGGAGCATCATCATTGTGGATACCTGGATGTGGACACCCTTTACGATGCTCATCTGTTTAGCAGGATTAAAGTCTATACCCGATTACCTTTATGAGGCGGCTGAAGTGGATAGAGCCAGTCGTTTTCAACAATTCCTACACATCACTCTTCCTTCAGTTCTTCCATTCCTGTTGCTCGCTCTTTTGTTCAGGGGGATTGAAAATTTTAAAATGTTCGATCTTGTGGTGGAACTGACTGGAGGTGGACCAGGTTCTACAACTGAGCTAGCCTCCATCAATTTGAAACGAGAAGCCTTTGAAAAATGGAGGACGGGTTATAGTTCAGCATTTGCCGTCATCATGTTTGTCACCATCTTTGGTTTAGGAAACATCTGGGTAAAAGTGATGAATAAGGTTAAAGAAAAATGAGTGTGCAACCGAGCACACAACGCTCACCCTTGGAACCATCGTCGTTCAGCAGGAAAAGCGCTGCAACAATCATCATTATCTATTGCATCATTTCCCTGATTCCCATTGCCTGGATGGTGATGACTTCCTTTAAAAGCGCTGATGATGCGGTTAGCTACCCCCCTTTGGTTTTTTTTGATCCCTCTCTGGAGGGATGGGTGAATCTATTTACTCAAAGAACCCGACAACCTCAGGAATACCTCGATTCTCTACCACCTCCCCAATCATGGTATGAAGAACTGGTGCGAAGCAGGCAGATGGTGATTGCAGGTCCATCACGTTTTCTTGGGAGGTTCTTCAATTCAATGATAATTGGATTTGGTTCTACCTTCCTTTCCGTCTTTCTGGGCTCCCTTGCGGCCTATGCCTTTTCAAGATTCCGAATTCCTCTTAAAGACGACCTGATGTTCTTCATCCTTTCTACAAGGATGTTTCCTCCAATAGCTGTTGCTGTCCCCATTTTTTTGATGTACCGAAAACTGGGACTCAGCGACACCCATCTGGGAATGATAATTTTATACACCATGGTCAATTTAAGTTTGGCCGTTTGGCTGCTTAAGGGGTTTATGGATGAGATCCCCCTGGAATATGAAGAAGCAGCCATGGTGGATGGATACACTCGATTTCAGGCTTTCTACAAAATCGTTCTCCCGCAGGCGATGACAGGAATTGCTGCAACCGCAATATTCTGTATGATTTTTGCCTGGAACGAATACGCTTTTGCAGTACTCCTCACCTTTTCCAAAGCACAGACAGCACCTCCGTTCATACCTACGATTATTGGTGAAGGGGGGCTTGATTGGCCTGCTATAGCAGCAGGCACCGTGATGTTTTTAGTACCGGTCATGATTTTTACTGTGGTGCTTCGTAAACACTTGCTTCGTGGAATTACCTTTGGGGCAGTAAGAAAATGAAAAATTCTTCTAAAAAGACTTTGCAGTATTGGTTCCGGAGAGAAATCTGGGAAAACATAGCATCCGTGTTGATCATTTTAGGGGTCTTCATGCTCCTTCAGCCCTATAGCATATTTTTATACACCTATTCCTTTATCATTATACTTGCAGGCACTTTAGGATTTGTGATTTTTAGCCATTTTCCAAACGGAAAGGACTGAAGATGGCGAATATCATTTTAAAAAATCTTTATAAATCCTTCGATGATTTTGTAGCAGTAAAGGGTTCTGATTTAGTGATTGAAAATGGAGAGTTCTTTGTTTTGCTGGGCCCTTCAGGATGTGGAAAGACAACCACCCTTAGAATGATTGCTGGTCTTGAAATTCCTACATCAGGTCAAATCCTGCTTGATGGGGATGACGTTACTTTTTCCCGTGCTTCCAAAAGAGACATTGCCTTCGTATTCCAGCTCTTTGCTTTGTATCCCCACATGAACGTATGGAAAAATCTAGCCTTTCCGCTGAAGATGCAAAAAATGAATGCTCCTGACATCAAAAAACGTGTTATGGAAGTTGCAAAACTTCTTCAAATTGAGCATTTGATCAAAGCGAAAGTATCTGGTTTGGCTGGAGGAGACCGACAGAGGGTAGCTCTTGGGCGTGCAATTGTAAGACGGCCTAAGGCCTTTCTCATGGATGAGCCCTTGGGGACTTTGGATGCTGAATTCCGAGAACAGATGAGCATTGAATTAAAAAAACTTCACAACAGGATTAATGCAACCACAGTGTATGTGACCCATGATCAAATAGAGGCAATGACCATGGGAGACAAAGTTGCTGTAATGAATGAAGGGAAAATTCTGCAATTTGGAACTCCAAATGAAATTTATTCCAAACCTGCAACCAAATTTGTGGGTTCTTTCATCGGAGCTCCTTCAATGAATTTCATTCCATTCGAATCTGAAGTACATGAGGGAGATACTGAAGTCCTTGTGGACGGGCAGAAACTCCAAATCCCAAGGCAAAGAGATAACAGCCTTTCACCAAAGAATTTTATTGGTGTCAGGCCAGAAAACATGAAATTGAACACCGAGAAAGGAATTCGTGGAACAGTGTATGGTACTGAATATCTGGGTAATCGGAAAATTTGTACCATTGATACAAAAGCCGGTCAATTGAAAGTGAGAATTACAAAAGATCAATCCGTTTCCATTAACGATCCCGTGCAAGTAAGTTTCCCTCCAGAAGCCGCCATCCTTTTTAACGGGCAATCAGAAAAAGCCCTTATGAGCGATCAAATTACAAACTGATATGGCATTGGTTCAACTCAAAGGTATCAGCAAATCTTTTGGTTCGGAGAATGCTGTAAACGGACTTGACCTAGAGATAAAGCATGGGGAGTTTTTTGTTTTACTTGGCCCAACTGGTGCTGGAAAGACAACTACTCTGAGGATCATTTCAGGACTTGAAAAACCAGATCAAGGAAAGGTCCTGATCAATGGTGAGGACGTTACTGAAATGCAACCTGCATTTCGAGACACGGCTTTCGTCTTCCAGCAATATTCGCTTTATCCGAATTATACTGTTTTTGACAATTTGGCTTTTCCACTTCGTTCTCCTTTCAGAGGAATTCCTCAAACAGAAATTCAAGCCATGGTCGAAAATGTGGCAAAACTGCTTAAAATTGAAGACAAACTGAACTCTTCAGTGACCTCGCTTTCTGGAGGGGAAATGCAGCGTGTTGCCATTGGAAGGGCTCTGATACGTAAACCGAATATCTACTTGATGGATGAACCCTTGTCTTCCTTGGACGCAAAGCTTCGCGAGATCCTGAGACTGGAATTGAAGCGTATTCAAATGGAAATGGAGGCTACCATCCTTTATGTAACCCACGATCAGATAGAAGCAATGACAATGGCTGACAGCATTGGGGTTTTAAATCAGGGAATCCTGGAACAGGTAGGAACACCAGCTGAAATATACAATCGCCCTTGCAGTACCTATGTAGCATCCAGACTTGGTTCACCCCACATCAATCTGGTTCCGGTTTCTCTTTTCAAGCCTCCTTCTTTACCAGTAGGAACAGAAATCCTCGGAATCCGACCTGAAGATCTCCTCATAAAATCTGAAAACAACAACAGCTCAAATATTTCATCCTCTGCTTTTTCAGAAAATTGGATCTCTGGTTCTGTTTCTCTGGTGGAAAATCTTGGAGCTGAGATCATTCTCAGTCTGAGTGTGGAAGGCCATGAACTTCAAGCTCTAGTCGATTCCGGAAATTCTTATCAGCAAGGTGATTCTATCCAACTGAATTACACCCTAGACAAAGCCCTTCACTTTGACACAAATGGGCAATTGATTTGAGATCCGTTCTATAGAAAAACCCTGCAGGTAATACTGTATGGATTTTTTTCAAAAAAAATCTAAATTAGAATGAATCAGCAAAAATGCTCTTTTTTAGCTGATCAAAGATGAAATCACCCTGAAGCATGGAGATCATATGAAAACCATCAAAGGCCCAGCAATCTTTCTTGCACAATTTGCAGGAGATGATCCACCCTTCAACAGCCTTGACAGTATCTGCCGCTGGGTTTCTGGACTGGGTTACAAAGGAGTTCAGATTCCCAGTTGGGATAATCGCCTGATTGACCTGAAACAGGCTGCAGAATCTAAAACCTACTGTGATGAAGTCGCTGGGGTGGTGCATTCCCATGGTATGGAAATCACCGAGATCAGCACACACCTCCAGGGGCAGTTGGTTGCGGTTCACCCTGTTTATGACGAAGCATTCGATGGATTCGCAGTTGAAGAAGTCCGGGGCAATCCTAAAGCCAGACAGGAATGGGCAACTCAACAACTTCTGCTGGCAGCCAAAGCATCGAAAAATTTAGGCCTGACGGCCCATGCCACCTTTTCAGGAGCTCTGGCCTGGCCCTTCCTTTATCCTTGGCCTCAACGTCCTGCCGGACTGGTGGAGACCGCATTTGATGAATTGGCCCGACGTTGGAAGCCAATCCTGAATGCCTTTGACGAAGCTGGAGTGGATGTCTGTTACGAAATTCACCCGGGAGAAGATCTCCATGATGGTGCGACCTTTGAAATGTTTCTGGACCGCGTTGAAAACCATGAACGTTGCAGGATGCTCTTTGACCCCAGTCACTATGTCCTCCAATGTTTAGACTACCTTCACCACCTCGACCTCTACCATGATCTGATCAAGGTGTTCCACGTTAAAGACGCAGAGTTTAATCCCGACGGCAGGAATGGGGTTTATGGGGGATTTCAGTCCTGGACCGAACGTGCCGGCCGATTCCGTTCTTTGGGTGATGGACAAGTGGATTTTTCTGCAATCTTCTCCAAAATGGCTCAATATGATTTCCCTGGCTGGGCAGTTCTGGAATGGGAATGCTGTCTCAAACATCCCGAACAAGGCGCTACTGAGGGTGCACCTTTCATCAGGGATCATATCATCCGCGTTACCGAAAAAGCTTTTGATGATTTCGCTGATTCCGGAACTGATGAAGCAGCCAACCGTAGATTGCTCGGCATGGCATAAGGAGGGAATATGACAAGTTCAGGATCACAAAATTCCCATCGTATCCGTTATGGAATGGTTGGAGGAGGAGAAGACGCATTCATCGGCGCTGTGCACCGTATTGCAGCCCGGTTAGACGACCGATTTGAACTGGTCGCTGGCTGCCTCTCGTCTGACCCCGAGAGGGCCCGACGTAGTGCAGAGGCTATCGGGTTGAACTCTGAAAGAAGCTACCCCGACTACAAAACCATGGCTTCTACTGAAGCACTGCGTGATGATCGAATCGAAGCTGTAGTCATAGTCACTCCCAACCACCTTCATGTTCCTGTTGCCCGAGCATTCCTGGAGGCTGGGATCCATATCATCAGCGACAAACCTCTTGCTGCAAAGCTCCAAGAAACCGAAGGACTTCTGGAACTTGCCCGGCGTCAGGATCGGATTTTCGCTTTGACCCATAATTATAGTGGCTATCCCCTCATCCGTCATGCGAGGCACTTGGTTTCCCAAGGGGACCTGGGCAAAATCCGCGTGATCCAGGTCGAATATGCCCAGGATTGGTTGACAGAAAAACTGGAAGATACTGGTCAGAAACAGGCTGAGTGGCGAACCGACCCGGCTCGAGCTGGTGGTGGAGGTTGTCTTGGAGACATTGGCACCCATGCATTTCATCTTGCATGCTTCGTAAGTGGGCTCACTCCAGAGGCTCTCCTTGCAGACTTGAGTACGTTTGTAGAGGGCCGTCCTCTCGACGATAACGTTCATCTCCTTCTTCGGTTTTCAGAAGGAGCAAAAGGCATGCTTTGGGCCAGTCAGGTCGCTCCAGGAAATGAAAACGCATTGCGTCTTAGGATATATGGTGAAAAAGCAAGTATCGAATGGGCTCAGGAACATCCAAACTCCCTTAAATTCACCCCTTTTGGAGAACCTCCAAGGCTTCTCACAAGAGGTGGTTCACAGCTCTCTGATGCTGCTGCAAAAATGACCCGCATCCCCCCTGGACATCCCGAAGGCTATCTTGAGGGATTTTCCAATCTTTACTCGGAGATTGCAGATACCATCATTGCCCGTCGTCAAGGGAAATTACCTGATGGAGAAGTGATGTTTCCAGACCTCAAGGATGGAATTCTGGGAATGCGCTTCATCGAATCCGTCTTGAAGTCGAATGAAATGGGGTCGGTTTGGGTGCCGATCTAAATGCATCTTTTTTAAATAAAGATCCGGGAGGAGAACCTTTTCAATCTGAACTTCATTGGCCCTGGTTCTCTTCACCCCCCTTTAATGCAATTTTTTCAATCTTATTCCTTAATTCTGTACGATTTTCATTCCCCTGAACCTCCTTCAGATCATCCATTTCCATCTTGGCTGTGACTCCTGAAGGCCGCTGAGCCAATTTGACTCGGGAACCTTCCACTTCCACCTCCGACCGTTCCAGAATTTTCCGGGACTCCTCCCGGTAGCGGACTCCCAGGGTGGTGGTCTCCACAAAAATTTTCTCGATCACCGATTCGGATGCTTCGGTTCGAACCAGGATCTGTACCGAAAAAGCGATGCGTCCTTTCTTCCCATAAACCGGCCACTGCACCACGTCCAGAACCCCATCGGAATTCCGCAGATGCTCCAAGGCCTCTGCAAGGTCTTCAGGCGTCTGGTCATCCACTTCGAAACGCAGGACAGAAATTTGGTCCTCTTCTGGAACTGTTTCTGATGTTCCAAATAGCAAAACCCTTAGCAGGTTGCTTTTGGTTTTCAGTTTCCTGCTTCCAAAACCAAGTCCTGAGGCCAGAAGGGTTTTTTTGCCCTTCTCCGGTTTTTGGCTGAGCCCCCTGGTTTCTGCAAGAAAACCGATGATGGCAGCTCCCGTCGGGGTGACACGTTCTCCGGTTTCTCCGTCATCATGGAAATCGAAGCCTTTCAGTAGTTCCACCACCGCTGGCGCTGGAAGGGGAAGCTTGCCGTGGGCAGTTTGGACTTCCCCACGTCCGAGAGGAAGGCTTCCCAAAAACCATTCGAAACTCGGATGGGCATCGAGGATCACTGCAGCAGCAAGCACATCAATCATCGAATCGACTGCTCCGACTTCATGAAAAATCACTTCATCACGTTCGATTCCATGAACTTCCGCTTCGGCTTCTGCCAGCAAGGAAAAAATTCCAAGGGCATTCTCGCAGATGCCTTGCTCCAGTCCGGCTGATTGGATCCTGTCACGTATCACCTTCCAGGGTGTGTGAAACGGGGATTCAGAGGTTGCATCCTGAACCACGAAACGGGTCCCGTTGAGAATTCCATCACTGTGAGGCTTTGTTTCAATCAAAACTCCCTCACCCAATTTCAACTTCCCCACTGCCTCTCGGATTCCGATCATCAGTTGCGGTTTCTGATCGAGAAACGCCGCAGCAAACATATCACCTGAAATTCCTCCAAGCGTGTCCAGATGGATGCTGTTCATCATTTTAGATATTGCAACAGTGGAATTGGAAGATTATGAAAACAATGGATGATATTTCTCTTTTGGGGGATAGCTTAAATCGGCTCCCATAGATGAAAAGACGAAACTGCATGCGCTTGATTTGAATCAAATTCCTAGACCGGTATAATGACCAAAACATAACATAACCTGGAATTTTAAATGAAAAGTCCACTGATCAGCAAAATCGAATTCAACTTGTTTGAAGTCAGCATCCCAAACATTGGCGCCGACCCTTCAGGCTTTGGGGTCTGGTATGACCCAGGTCCCGGAACTCCACAGAAACGATTCGCCGTTCGAATCTATACGGACAACGGTTCTGTTGGTGAATACGTACCTCCCCGCTCGCGTGCGACCGTGATTATGCCTGCAGCTGTTGCGCTGGCACATTTCCTGGTCCAAAAACCTGCCCTGGAACGCGAACGTCATTACCAGACCATGCGTCGTGCAACAAAACACGTCGGAGAAGCGGGTATCGGCGCTCTGGACATTGCCCTCTGGGATCTGGGCGGTAAGATCTGTGGACAATCGATCTGCCAAATGCTTGGAGGACACCGGGGTAAGCTCCCTGCCTACGCCAGCACTATTCCTGGAGACGAACAGTCCAAAGGGCTCAGCAGTCCGGAAGCTTATGCCGATTTCGCCCAGCAATGCCTTGAACTGGGCTACCGTGGTTTCAAAATGCACGGTTGGAAAGAAGGGGATCCGCAACGTGAATCGGCAATGATCCTTGCTGTCGCTGAACGGATTGGAAATCGGATGGACATCATGTATGACGCAGCTTGCCATCTCAAAACCCTGACCGATGCTGTCCGTGTGGGACGTGTCTGTGATGAACAAGGTTTACTCTGGTACGAGGACCCCTATGCAGACGGGGGATTGACTATTCGCGGACACAAGTCTCTGAGAGAGAAAGTTAAGACCCCAATTATGATCGGCGAGCACGTAAGAAACCCTGAAATCCATACCGAACTTCTGGTCTCCGGCGCCAGTGACTTCGGCCGTGTCGACCCAGACTATGACGGAGGCATCACCGGAAGCTACAAAGCCGCCATGGCTGCAGAATCACTGGGTTTTGATGTCGAAGTCCATTCCTGCGGACCCGCAATGCGACAGTTGATGGCCTCCCTCTCACGAAGCAACTACTATGAAATCAACCTTGTCCATCCTGTTGCCCCTAACCCATGGCAATTGCCGATCTATCTCGATGAATATTCGGATGAATTGGATTGTATTAATAGTGATGGAATGGTCGAAGTGTCTTCATCCCCAGGACTTGGGGTGGACTATGACTGGATGATGATTGAGAGGCAAACGGTGGAAAGGATTATAATAGAATAATTTCACCCTTTCAGTTCATTTTCTATCTGAAGTGCATCATTGAATCGATTGAAAAATCCGCAAAGGGAAATACGCAACACCAGTTCTACAATTTGTGGATCCGTAAAGTGATTCCTCAAACCATCAAAAACCTTCTCAGGAATATTAGCTGGGGTATGGGTCACTTGAATCGCCAAATCCCTGACCAATTGATCGAGCTCGTCCAAACCCGGACAATCTTCTTCCAGAATCCTATCCACTGTTTCTTGAGAAAATCCTTCAACCAGCAATCGCGGAGTATGATGGTCGACACAATAATCACACTGATTTAAGCGCGAAACGACTATCACACCAATTTCAAGATATCTTTTGGGGATCAAAGCTTCTTTATCCATTTCCAAAAGCATCCCCATGATGTGTTTTAAAGCTGGTGGCCTTTGTGCAAAAACTTTTACCTGGTTGATAAATGGCCCGTAATTTGTCGAATATTCTCTATAAATATTCTGGATATCTTTTGGAACTTCATTCAATTCTATTTCATGAACACGCGCCATTCCCAATTCCCTTAATAAACAAGTTAAAGTATTTTTTTATGATTCTTCTAAAATCTTTAAATGATTCTTCTAAGTCTTTTTCTAGTTTTTTTATCAAAAAAATGGATCCGATCCGGATTAATTTCAAATTCGATTGACTCCCCCCATTGCAACCCTCTTGCCTGATTTGATTTGCCGGTAATTTCGCCAAAATCTCCTTTACAGATAAGAAGGGTTTCTGCTCCAAGTGGTTCAACCACTTCCAATTGAGCATCTATGCTAATTAAATTTTCCCTTTTTGATGTGACATGAATGAGATCTTCCGGTCTGATACCTATGTACATTTCTCTGCTCGGTCCAATTTCCTCATTGAGTTGAAAATGATCTAATTGAAAACTGGATCCTCCTGATAACTGACAATGAAGTCCAGGTTGAGTTTTCTCCAATTCACAATCAATAAAATTCATGGTGGGTGTTCCAATAAACCCGGCTACAAAATGGTTCGCAGGTTCATGATAAACTTCATAGGGAGTTCCAATTTGTTCAATAACCCCACTTCTCATGATCACAATACGATCAGCAAGGGTCATCGCTTCAATCTGGTCATGGGTCACATAAATCGTTGTGGTCTGAACTTTTTGATGAAGTTTTTTCATTTCGGCACGCATTTTATGCCGCAATTTCGCATCCAGGTTAGAGAGTGGTTCATCAAACAGAAACAGTTTCGGTTCCCTGACAATGGCTCTTCCCATTGCTACACGTTGCTTCTGTCCTCCAGAAAGTTCTCCAGGTAAACGTTCAAGAAGTTCCGTCAAATCCAGTATTTCTGCTGCTTTTCGGGTTTTTAATTCAATTTCATTTTTAGGATACTTTCTTGCTCTTAAGCCAAATGAAATGTTTTTGAATACGTTCATGTGGGGATAAAGTGCATAATTCTGAAACACCATCGCAATATCTCGGTCTTTGGGATGAACATTATTAATAATTCTGTCATCGATTTTAACTGTTCCAGAAGTAATATCTTCCAAACCTGCAATCATTCTGAGTGTTGTGGATTTTCCACAACCGGATGGCCCTACGAGTACGACAAACTCTTTATCTTCAATAAACATATCAAAATCAGAAACAGCAGATATTTCTTTAAAATTTTTATTGAGTTGGATTAAACTAACGGTTGACATAATTCAGAATTATGAAATCATTAAATTTTTTGCACTTTGTTCACGTTGATTCACAGCTAATTCCATTCTTGTTTTTTCAGCTGCTATTTTTTCTATATAAGATTCCCCTTTTTCCCGATATTTCTGGAGACTTTCGAGCATGGATTCTTTTGAAGGTCCACCTCTTAAATTTCTGACAGCGACAAAATGCCTGGGATCCGAAATCTGATTGAAGATTCCCGGTTTCATTTTTGCGTTGTCTCCGATTTCTGATTTAAAAAAACAACAATATTCTTCAAAACTGAATTCTTGTAAGGACTTTTGCTGTTCAATCGAAGTTTGTGCTATTTTATGTGCTATTTGATGAGCCTGTCGGAAACTGATTTTTTCATTTCTTACAATACTGTCTGCCAGTTCCGTGATGGTCGCAAGGGAGGCATCAATTCGTTTATTTACAGACGATTGATCCACCTCAATGGCTTCCACGAATCCACTGAGTAGCATAAGAGCTCGTTTCATCCGATCAAATACTTGATGGCCATTAGACTGAGTCTCTCTTTCTGAATCATTCATATCCGCAAAAGGAGTGTTATGCATCGTTTCAATGATCTGCTCTGCTCCGCCTGAAGCAAGAGAAAACATCAAACGCATGTGTTCCACTGGAACAGGATTACGCTTTTGAGGCATGATTGAAGAAATCTGCACAAAACCATCTGGGACATACAATTGAGATATTTCAAAACCAGTCCATGATGCTAAATCCTGAACAAAACGACCGAGATTGATACAACTCAGTTTCATAGCCGAATAACTTGCTGTTATGTAATCACAAGCTGCAATGGCACCATAGGAATTCTCCACACAATCATGAAAACCCAACAACTCAGCCATCAATTCCCGATCAACATTAAAGCCTGAAGTTGTAATCGCCGCAGCACCCATCGGACACAGATCCACATTCTGCAGAGCAGAATAGATTCGTTCCATATCTCTCAAAATCACCTCGATGACAGCACCAAGGTAGTGTGCAAGAGTCGATGGCTGAGCAGGCTGACCGTGTGTGTAGAGCAGAATGATTTCTTCAAGATTACTTCCGGCTTTATAAATCAATTTTTCAACCAGACTTTCATGCAGTTCCAAATTTTCAATTAACTTCTTTTTGAGGACCATGCGAAACATCGTGTGCTCCATGTCATTTCTGGAGCGTCCTGTGTGAAGTTTTCCAGAAACGCTGATGCCGATTCTTTTGGCAAGTTCACGTTCAATCACAAAAAAAAGATCTTCGAAACTGCCATCGTAAGTCATCGAAGCGAAATCAACATTTTCCATAATATGAAAAAGTGCTTCTGCTGTCATAGATGCTTCCGACTCAGTAATCAAACCCTGCCTTTGTAGCATGACGGTTTGAGCCAGATTGATCGCATGAAGTTCGTTTGCGAAAACATTCCGGTAAATATCAAAATCGGGTTCCAGTACGGTTCTGGAATATATTTCAGCAGGAAATTCGTTATAATTTTCAGTCATTATCAACCTTTTAGACCCGCCAGCATAATTCCCTTAATAATAAATTTTTGAAGAAAGATAAAAACAAACAAAGTGGGTATGGTAGCGAGGCAGGATGCAGTCATCACTATCTCCCAATCGGATTGAAACTCTCCGTTAAATGAAGCTATGCCAACGGGTATGGTATACAAATCAGGATCATTGGTAACAATTAGAGGCCAGATGAAAGCCGTCCAGTTCCCCAAAAAATGAAAAATCGCTAATGCTGAAAGTGCAGGTATCACAAGTGGCATTGCAATACGCAACCAAATCGCAAACTCCGACCATCCATCCATGCGAGCTGCATCGATTAATTCATCAGGAAGATTCATAAAAAACTGTCTCATCAAAAAAGTACCAAATCCCGTCATTAGTCCTGGAAAGGCGATACCCCAATAGGTATCCAGCCAACCAAAGGTTCGTGACATCATGTACCAGGGGATGATCAGCATTTCAGTGGGAATCATCAGTGTGCTAAGTATTGCAATAAAAACTATTTCACGTCCCCGAAAAGAAAATTTTGCCAATGTATAACCTACCAGCCCGTCAAAAAATAGGACTGAAAAAGTACTTAATACAGCAATAATGAGTGAATTAACTGTCCATATGATGAATTTCGATTCTCCTAAAATAAAAAGATAATTCACCAAAGTCGGTTTCTCCGGAAAGATGGTGAGACTGTATACCTCCGCACCCTCTTTAAAAGAAGTGGATAACATAAACAATATTGGAGTAATCATGACAATCCCCCCAATAAAAAGAAGACTCCAAGCAACCCATTGATACGGATTCCGGATGATGAAAGAATCCGTCATATTCGAGGAATTTATCTGGTCCACCTTCTCATCAATGACAATTGTAAAAGACTGATGACCAAAAGGATCAAAAAAAGTACGACGGTCAATGCTGCAGCATATCCCATTTTGAATTCATCAAAAGCTGCTTCATAAATCATCAATACTAAAGGTTTTGTTGAGTTTAAGGGCCCACCTGCACTGTCGGCACTCATCGAATAAACCTGATCAAAAATTCTTAAAAATCCAATAGTCGAAATCACCACCAGAAAAAGAATCGTTGGCCTCAATGCAGGTAAAATGATTTCCCTAAGTACCTGTATACGGCCAGCACCGTCAATACTGGAGGCTTCAAAATGACTTTGTGGAATGGCCCGAATACCAGCTAAAAAAATGATGATTTGGAATCCCAGACCCGCCCAGACAGCGGGCGCCATAATCGAATAAAGAGCCTGATCTAAGGATTTGAGAAAGGGCTGCTGTGCAATTCCAAACCAAGAAAGTATGATATTGAAATAACCGATCGGCACAGGTTGATAAAGCCAACGCCAAACCCATGCCATTGCAACTGCAGTTGTAAGAAAAGGTATAAAATAGAGAGCTCTTATTGTTTCATGCCCGAATGTGATTTCATTCAAATAATATGCTATCAAAAAGGAGAAGAGTAAACTGATTGGAACACCAATTAGTGCATATTTGAATGTATTGATTAAAACCAGCCAGAATTCTTCATCTTCAAAAAGCTTAATGTAGTTTTTGAAACCAATAAATTTTTGTTTCCCAAGCAAATTCCATTTTAATGTAGAAACAAAAAAAGCCTCAAAAGTTGGATAAAACCGTATGATTACATAAAAAAGGATAGGAATTAACAGGAATAACCAGGCAGTCAATGCTTGTTTTTGGCCTATCGTTTGACGTTCCAAAAAACGTGAAAGCATTTTTTTGTCAGAAAGGGAGCAGCCGGGAATTCCCGGCCGCATTTGAAAGGTTAGTTTTCAAAAAATTCGTCAAGAACTTCTTGTTCTTTCTTGGCGACTTTACTCAGAGCTTCGGAGGGAGACATGTCTTTTAAAACCACCATGTCGTATGCATCGATGAATGACTGCCTTTGAGGTTTTTCGGCTATAAAACTTGTTGCATTCGCATAAGCCAGTCCTCTAATAAAGGGGCCAAACTGGGGATGTTTTTTATTTTTATCAACAAGAGCAATTTTTGGCTTCGCGGGTAATTCTCCAACCGTATCGAGCCAAATCTGCATGGCATTCTGACTGGTCAAATGTTTGAGAAATTTAACTGCAGCATCGTATTTTTCACCCTTGGCCTTAGTGCTGATACCATTCACCCAGTAAGAGGAAAAGTTGAAACGATTTCCGTTATGACCAGGTAACTCGGTGATTCCGAAATTAAGATCTTTCTGTTTGTTGAAGGTGGAAATACGGAAAGAACCGTCAATGACCATACCTGCCTTTCCTGCTTTAAAAGCATCCTGGCCCCGGTTCATGAACCCATTTGAACCAACCTGGTGGGTTTTTTCCAAATCCGTAACAAACTTCAAAGCCTGGCTACCCGAACTGGAATTATAAGCTATTTTTTTGCCGTCACTTGAATAAGGTTTTCCCCCATAGAGCCTGTTGAGAACTTCCCTCCACCAGTGGTGATCCTGTCCATCCGTATCAACGGCAAAACCTATTTGAAGATAATTTCCTGCATTATCTTTTTTGGTCAGACGCTTCGCTGTTGCAACAAATTCGTCGAGGGTCTCCGGAGGTCCAGAAATCCCTGCTTCTGAGAAAAGGTCCTTATTGTAAAATAAAGCCAAGGAACGAACTGCTGTGGGCAAGCCCCAATATTCACCCTTAACTTTCATCGATTTAACAATGCCAAAAAATTCATCCTCAATCTCATCATGTGGAAATGCATCTTTCGGCAAAGGTTGTATTAACCCTGAATCACGATAGTCGTTCAGCCATCCATAATACAATTGTACTATATCCGGGCCATCACCTGCAGAAACTGCAATCGCAACTTTTTTGCGGTAATCAGCATAAGGGAAATTGGTATGTTTTACCGTTATCCCAGGATTTGCCGCCTGGAAGCTCTCAATCAATTTATCGATGGCTTCCACCCTGCTTTTATATGTGTATTGCCAATACTCGATTTCTACTGCACCAACAGAAGCGAGGCTAAAAATCAGGAACATGCCTGAAATAGCAATGAACCAGCTTTTTCTGATCATGATATTCTCCAAAGTGAGGATGAATCTTTCGGTTAGAAACCCTCAACCCATAGAAGTTTCCGCAACCGCAAGAAAAAACGTAAACGTTTACAACAATATTTGATTTCGCTTATCTTGTAAATATTCAAATCAAATTCAGAACATTGAAAATCATGAATCCAAGCAGGGAAAAAACTTCACCAACTCGAATCACGCTTTATGAACTTGCGGATTACACTGGTGTCTCCATTGCCACCATCAGCAGGGCACTCCGAGATCTGCCTGCCGTTCGTGAAGAAACGAAAGCATCCATTCGTGAAGCAGCACTGAAACTTGGATACATACCCAATCAGGGAGGCGTCAGGCTGAGGACCGGGAAGACTCAAGCCATCGGGATTGTCCTCCACCAGGAAGACCCCCTTTATGTTTTTGGATATTCACTTATCCAGGGAATGCATGAACGACTCAGAAAATCAGGATACACATTAATTGTTCTCTCCGATGAAAAGGGTGGAAGAAAATCATTGGATGAGTGTCTTAAAGGGCGGATGGTGGATGGTTTGATCCTGACCCATACGACTGAAAGAGATCCCCGTATCAGGAGTGTGATAGAAGCAGGAATCCCGCTTGTGACCTATGGTCGATCAAAAATTTCAGGATTGTACGACTGGTATGATTTTAACAATGAATCATTTGCTTACCAGGCAGTTCAATCCTTGGCAGAAGCAGGTTGTGACAAAATTGTGATGCCTTTGCCCTCCAGGACATACAATTTTAATCGATACCTACAAAAAGGTTACTTAAGGGCTATGAAAGAACAAGGACTTGAACCCCATGAAATAAATCTCAATGTGGATGTAGAGACCAGGTTTTTTTTCAAACAGGCTCAGGAAATCCTTAGTCAAAAAGATTGTCCGAATGGCTGGATTTGCATCAGGGATCACAACATTCTTCCGTTATTGTCAGCAGTCGAAAAGCAGAGAAAAGTACTGGGCAGAGAGATCATCATTGCTGCAAAGCAGGCCAATGAGAATCTTAATTTTCTCAATGTCCCAATAATTCGTTTTCAGCAGGATCTTCGACTGGCTGGGACAAGAATCATCAATACCCTATTAAACCGCATCAGGAATCCTTCAAACGAATCTGAAGGAATTTTGCTCGATTTACCGCTAATCCATTCCAAAAAGGAGGTTATTTGAGAAAAGCAACAGTGGTTGAGCAGCAACTGAATGATCCAGGCAGAATTTTGTGGAGACGTCTGGTTGCCCTTAGAAGCCTGGCAACCTTCATGCAGACTGGTGCGCACCCTGATGATGAAACTTCAAAAATGCTTGCAAGACTTTCCTTGGGAGAGGGTATGCATGTGGTATATGTAAACGCAGTACGCGGTCAAGGCGGGCAAAATGCCCTCGGCAGTGAACGGGGAGATGATTTAGGCATACTTCGTACTCAGGAACTGATCAATGCGATGAAAGTCCTGGGGATTGATCTTTGTTGGCTCGCCGAAACAGAGGACGATTCAATCCGGGATTTTGGTTTTTCAAAATCACCAGAACAGACGTTTAACATTTGGGGGCATGAACATTCCCTAAGAAAAATGATTAAAGCCGTCCGTTTTTTTAAACCCGATGTCCTTTGCCCAACTTTTCTGGATGTCCCGGGTCAGCATGGGCATCATCGTGCCGTAACGCGATTGACGATTGAGGCTTTTGAAAAAGCTGCTGATCCCACATATTTCCGCGATTTGGATCTTCCTGCCTGGAAGGTTTCCAAGTTATATCTACCCGCCTGGAGTGGAGGAGGAGGATCGTATGATGATGAAGAATCGCCTCCCGATGCAACCACCTATTTGGACGTAGGAGAGTTCAACTTTCATTTGGGAGGGACCTACGCTCAGATGGGTGAATGGTCCCGAAGTTATCATGCAACACAGGGAATGGGAGTTTTGAAAGATGAACATCCTGAAATACTTTCTTTGCATCTGTTAAAATCGGATTTGAAAGATCCTCCAGTTCATACTGACCAAATCTGCAGTGGACTCCCTGGCTCATGGGAGCAATTCGGATTGTTTTTTCCTGAAGGAAAAATCCGAAATGGGCTTAAACAAGCAGATGAATTGTCTTCAGAGTGCCTTCAAAATTTTCCGGACTCTAATTCGATTGTAAACTCTTTGGCTGATTTTTCAGATATTTTGAAAAACCTCATCGAGATGATTCCCGAACCGGATAAACATCGAATAGAACTTAAGCTCAGACAGGCTGGTCAAGCCGCAGCTGCCTGCTGTGTCTTGAAACCAAAATTCATCTTTCTTCCTGAAAAGCCAGTTTCAGGCAAGAATTTCAATTTTGAATTTTCCATACACAAGAGTCCTTGGCTTGAGGAAGATGACTTCTTTGTTGATGTGAAAATGCCCCAAGGATTAGAATCACATCATGATCAAGAACCCGAAGTCCGAGGAAACCGATTGTCCTGGACAGGAGAAGGCAGCTGGGCCCACAAGCAGGATCCGATTTCTTCCTACAGTTGGGTTCACAGTGAAATCCTCCAAGTTGATATCCCCAGGTTAGATTTTCAGTTTTCATTGAAAGGAAGAAATTTTGAAATATCAGTTCCCCCCGATCATCTATTCACGACCCTTCCCGAAATAACCTGTTCCCTTCAGCCTGAAAAAATGGTGTTGCCCTCCTATCGTATGGAAAGCACCAAGAATTCAGCTATTGATTTCAGCATGTCGGTTCAAGTTCATTCTCCTTCAATCCATGAATTGGAATTGTCGGTTCCTTCCGGATTTGACACAGACTATTCAAGAATCCAAATTAATCCGGATATACAGTCAGGTGCTTTGCATCATTTTCGGATAAAACCAAAGGCAGGATTGGTACCTGGACATTATTCTTTTTCAGCCAATCTCGAACAGTCTCCTGCATGGGATTTTCAGGAATTCTACTATCCTCACATCGGAAGAAGTCTTCGTCATTTTAATGCCAGTTCCAAATTGCTCATGCTGGATTTAACAGTCCCACAGAATCTGAATGTGGGATGGATTGATGGCGGTTTTGAGCGATCCTGGTACTGGGCTCAACAAATGGGTTTCTCGGTCACGATGATATCCGATGCTCAACTCCGCAAGGGGGCATTTGATTCCTTTGATACCATCGTCATTGGCTCCCTGGCAGCAGGAAACCGTCCTGTTAACGAAGTTTCGAGTCTGCTGAAAAAATGGGTTCATGAAGGAGGAAGACTGGTTAGTCAGTATCATCGTCCGATGGACAGGTGGCATTCGAATACGACAGTTCCTGGGAGACTTGTGATCGGATCACCCTCAATACGCTGGAGAATCACAGATCCCTCTGCCCCTGTCGAGGTACTGGATAAGGATTCAGAACTGATGAACCATCCCAACAAAATAAAATCGGATGATTGGAAAGGCTGGGTAAAAGAAAGGGGTTTATATTTCGCTTCGGAATGGGATGAACTTTATCATCCATTAATCCGGGTTGCCGATCCAAATGAATCATCTCTGGAAGGAGGCTTGTTATTGGGACGTTTTGGAAATGGTTCTCATATCCATTGTGCCTTCAATTTATTTTATCAGATGGAAAATTTAGTGCCTGGAGCATTCAGAATTTTCGCGAATCTATTGTCAAATGACGGATCGCAACCCAGTTGAAATTTTCACTAGTAAATCAGGGTTATCAAATAACCTGAAAGGACTTTCATGGCTCTTGGGAAATGAAGTATTCACTCTTTTCCATCTGGTTCTTATAAAAATTCTCGGTCTTAATTTTCCTGTAATAGAAATCGTTTTCATCCGTTGTTTGACGAGTTCTGTCATTCTGTTTCCATTGCTTTACATGCATCGGAATGATTCATCAGTGATGAAGGATATAAAACTAAATGCTTTAAGAGTTTTATTTTCTGCAGCAGCACTAACATCAAATTTCTTCGTTATTTCAAAAATACAACTTAGCCAGGTCAGTCTGATTGGTTATCTGAGACCTGCTGCTATGAGTTTGATCGCCATCATGTTTCTCAAGGAAAGACCTTCTATTTTCAGGTGGCTGATCATTTTAACAGGTTTTTCTGGAATCTGGATCATGCTTGCACCCGATAATGAAGGTGACGGTTTTATTATGCTTATTGCTTTAGGTTGTGTGTTTTTTGGGTCTTTCTCCGTCATCCTTCAAAAAAAACTCTCACAGACCATGGATAATCTCTCTTTGATGATCTGGTATTCATTCGGAATTACATTGATTACAGGACCTTTTGCCGTAACTCTTTGGAAGGTGCCGTCAATGAGAGAAGCCTGTATGTTGATAGCTACAGGAATTCTTTCCACAATTGCACAGTATTTCTTTATCAACGCATACCGTTATGCCGAGGCTTCTTTTTTAGCACCTATGCACTATTTTCATATCATACCAGTAACAATTATCGGCTTTGTTACTTTTGCAGAAGTCCCATCTTTCAATACGGTATTGGGCGCCGGCATCCTTCTAAGCGCTCTTGCTATCTTGGGATACATAGAGATCAAGCAAAACAATTACGTTTCTGAAAAAGAACATGCCAAAGAACCCTAAAAAAGCATGTAGCTTTGGGGAAAAATCATGATTGGGCCCATTGGTAAAATCTTGGGTGACTTCAATCAATTAATACTTCATCTAATTAACACCGTGACTTCAATGAGCACTGGCGCCACCATCGACAGGGAGGATCTGTCCGGTAACCCAGTTGGAGTCATCACTGGCAAAAAAAAGTGCCACCGACGCCACCTGTTGTGGATGGCCAAGACCCAGAAGATGCTTCTCAATGATTTCCTGGGTGGGACCAGAATCGTTATCCTGTTCCATCAGATTGCGTACTCTTTCGGTGAGGACAGCCCCAGGGGCGATGGCATTGACCCGGATGCCTTGGGGGGCACACTGTAATGCCAGTGCACGGGTGAGAGTGACGACTCCGCCCTTGGCTGCAGTGTAGGCATCGGCACCTGGGGTACCGATCATCGAACGGATGGAGGCCGTGTTGATGATCGACCCGCCTCCCCGCTGTTGCATGTAAGGAATGGCCAGGCGGCATCCCAAAAGAGGTCCGAACAGGTTCAGTCCAATGGCATGATCGAACTCATCGAGTGGCATCTTGAGAATATGATCATCCCGGGGAGTCGCTCCACCTGCATTGTTGTAGAGGATGTCGATTCCTCCAAATGCATCAGCGACCGCTTGAAATGCAGATTTCATGGCTTCTGGACTGCTGACATCGACTTCGAAAAATTCAGCGTTCCCTCCGTTCCTTCTTATTTCCTCAAGTGTGTTCTTTCCTCCGTCTTGATCGATGTCGATCAATCCCAGCGAGGCCCCTTCTTCCGCATAAAGCAAAGCACTGGCTTTCCCGATTCCCGCGGATGCTCCGGTGATGATCGCGATTTTGCCTTCAAGCCGTTTCATGACATACTCCAGATATGAAAATGAAAATCAAAACTCACGCATCTTAAATGATCCAAGAACGTAAACAAATAAATGATTTCGTTATTCTGAAACATTCTCGGCGATTGATGGTAATCCTGATGACTTTATCACTATTTTTTATTTCAGGAGCTTTGTTTGCCAACCACCCCAATCCAAGCAAACCCTCAGCACGTTTTTTGATTCATCTCATCATTTATCAGGACCGCTTAGGATCTGATTATCTGGAATCATATAGAACCATCCTTTTCAGTCTGATTTTTTAAATTCAACCCCAACCGATGATGAAATGAGGAATCCAGACCTGAGCATTCCAACAAATCTGCCTGATTTTTCAGGTCTTGATCTAGATTTCGACATCATTGATGCACATCATCACCTTTTCGACCTAGAACAGATTTATTATCCCTGGCTGACGGATGAACCGGAAAAACATTTCCTTCTCGGAAATTATGATTCACTGAAAAGGAATTACTCCTGTGACGATTACCGAACCGACACAAAAAAGCTGAAGGTCGTCAAAACCGTTCATGTCGAGGCGGAAAGTGATCATCAAGATCCGCTGCGGGAAACGGAATGGCTGAGTGGAGTGATGGAACACGAAGGAATGCCGAATGCAATCGTGGCCCATTCGTGGCTGCATCTTCCGGATTCCGAAAAAACCCTCGAACGTCAATCAGAATTTCCCAGCGTAAGAGGAATACGCAGCAAACCCGTCACCTCCCGGAATGCTGAAACCCGTGATTCCGTCCGTCAGCTTCCGGGAAGCATTCATGATCCTGCCTGGAGAAAAGGTCTAGGCCTTCTGCAAAAATATGATTTTTCCTGGGATTTGAGGGTTCCTTTCTGGCATCTTGATGAAATCTCTGAGGTTTGCAGGCTTTATCCGGATTTGCCTATTGTGGTGGAACATACCGGACTCGCCTGGGACCGCAGTGAAGAGGC
>CEUD01125495.1_pt1 | contig 24343 bp, 23 predicted proteins | sample 356481 | NCBI WGS metagenome assembly CEUD01 (sample SAMEA2623314, study PRJEB7988) | marine metagenome | isolation source: saline water (ENVO:00002010), including | reverse complement strand
ATGTAGTTTGCGCGTGTATCGGCTTCAGATGGCATGTTTGTTGGGGCTGTAGGTTATGAGTCGATGGTTTTTATTAGAGCTGTCGATAGATGTCAGGATGCATGTCAGAAAAGCCGGGCGAGGAGTTTGGTTTGAACGCATAAAACCGTAAGGGTGGAAAAATGAAGGTGACGAGCAAGCGCAATCGAGAGGGACGAGGGCGAAACGCTTCAGTGCAATATAGTTTTTAGCATAATTGGTCGGACATTTATGGGGGTATGTTGGTGTTATTTTCGTCATCTTTAGATTCAGGTCGCCTATGATGTGACGCACGATCTGACCACCTCTGGCCTACACTGGACTTGCTGCGGGTTTGCGGGCACAAAAAAGCCATCAAACGATTAGATTTGATGGCTAAAATGGTCGGGCCGACAGGATTTGAACCTGCGACCCCTTCACCCCCAGCGAAGTGCGCTACCAGACTGCGCTACGGCCCGACTTATGAAAGATTGCGAACGATGCCCTTACTGAGTCCGGCGTCAAGTCTTTATCTAATTTTCGATCACTTCTATTCGTATGAAAGCTTGATCGGACGCTGTAACAGCTTGGCTGCGGCGGTAGATGAGGGTTTCGGTGCCGTCTCCGTTGTCGCTGGGCGTGGGGGAGGCGTCGACGATGCCGCTAGAGTCGCTTGGCCAGTTGTTGAGATCACTACTGGTTTGCGGTAGGTAGCTGATTCCTGTCAGGCCTGTGGGGCGGGTGAGGCTGAGTTCGAGATATTGGTTGCCGTTTTCTTCGACTAGTGTCGAGTGGGGGAGGATGCTGGTGTCGTTGACATTGGGATCGCCGCCGAGGGCGTATTCCAATAATTGGCTGATGCCGTCACCGTCGGTGTCGGCGTCGTTGTCGGCATCGGCATTGTAGAGGCTGTGATCGGTCTTCCATCCGGAGAGCGTGTTGAGGTCGGGGATTGCGGCCTCGATTTCGGAAGCGTAGCTGCTGATGCGGACGAAGAAGTTGCTGTCTTGCTCTGAGGAACCGAAGGTAGAGCTGCCATCCGTTGTGACTAAGGTGGCGATGCCTGCGAGGCGCCAAATGCCGTCGTTTTCGACGAAGATGCCTGATCCGGAGTCGTGCACTGCGAGTCCGGCTTCGTCGGTGCCGGCGTCGCTGTCTAAATCAATACTTAAGCCGGTATAGCTATAATCATAGTCGTCGAGGCCACTGATGGCTGGCGTGGAATCTATCCGGTTGGTGCCCCATCGCTTGGAGTAGGTGTTGGCCCAGGTCCACGTTTGATCGTCTCCTTCGACGAAGCCGCTGCCGTTTTCGGAGCTTCCTCGGCCCCAGCCGACCAGAGTGCCCGTGACCTCTGTGGAAATTAAGTTGAAGGGAGGGCGTCCTCCGCTGAAGCCTGAGCTTACATCGTCGCCGGCGTCACTGCTGTGTAGTTCGATTTCGGTGATGCCGGGATCTTCGATTAATTTAAAGAGTTTGAGGTCTACATCATCGAAAGTGATCGGTGTGAATGCGGTATCGCGTGCCCAGAAGGTGCTGCCATCGAAGGTGACGTGGCTGTTGGTCGAGACGTGCCTTGCAGTGAGCATGTATTTGCCGCGTATACGAACGGCGCTGCCGTTTCGACTGCTGCCGCTTGAGTTGCAGACGGAGGCGACGGCATCGAAAATGGCTTCGCGCTCGCTGTCGGGAGCACTGAGATTTTCCGAGTTGAGACCGCTGTAGAGTATCAGTGCATGTAGGGGCGCGGTGGTGAGACAGCTGATGGCTAGTTGGGCTAGTAGGGGCAGGCCGCGGAGACCGAATGTTGGGAGCTTTTGCATTTTTGATCGATAATATGACTGTAGTTCTAATCGGCAACAGCTTATGAGTGAATCCTTTGTAAAATAAAACAGCCCGATTCGTGGGAATCGGGCTGTGTCTAAACGGAGCGAGGCGGTGCTTCTATCGGGGCTTATCTGCGCGAGGCAAGCAAGTAGAGTAGCCATCCGAGGCTGCTGACAAATGCGGCTACGTAGGTGTAGGCGGCCGCGTCGAGTGTCTTGTTGACCCCCACCAGTTCGTCTTGGTCAACGATGCCGAGGCCGACGAGTTGCGCTTTGGCCCGCTTGCTGGCGTCGAATTCAACTGGCAGCGTAACAAGTTGAAAGACCGTCAACACAATGTAGATCGCAATGCCTAGGTTGATGAAGAGCGGGCTGTGAAATAAGAAGAAGCCGCCAAACATGGCAATCGGGAGCATTTGCGAGGCAAAGTTGGTGATCGGCACCAGCGACATGCGCAGGTTGAGCGGTGCGTATTCCTGCTTGTGTTGAATGGCGTGGCCGGCTTCGTGCGCGGCCACACCCAGCGCAGCAAGGCTGTGGCCGTTGTAGTTGTCTTGGCTGAGCGCCAGGCGCTTGTTGGTCGGGTCGTAGTGATCCGTGAGCGTGCCGTGGCATGCGACGATTTCGACATCGTGGATGCCTGCGCTGGCCATGACCGCTTGAGCCGCTTCGCGTCCGGTGATACGGCCGCGGGAGGGAACCTGGCTATATTTGCCGTAGGCGCTTTTAACTTTCATTTGAGCCCATAGGCCGATGGCCATGGGGATCAGTATATATATTATGAGTGGTGGCATGGTAGTTGTCTTTCTTTTTGGAACCTCAATAGCAATCTCAGTTCCATGGATTCTCAAGTATTGATGAGCGATTTTGTTGAGGCGGAGAATTAAAAAGAGAATTTATCGGGAATAGTTTTTGATTCCCTGTCATCTTACAAACCGAATCCAATATACGAACCATTATTAGAGATTACATTATGAGAAAAATACTGACCACAGCGCTTTTCGCACTCCTGGGCCTGCAAGCATCGCTAAGTGCGGGCGAGGGCTGGATGACAGACTTTAAGGCTGCAAAAGCGAAAGCAGTTGCTGAGAACAAGCCGATGCTCCTCGATTTCACTGGCTCTGACTGGTGTCCTCCGTGCATGATGATGGATAAGGAGATTTTCAGTCAGGAAGCCTTTATGGACTATGCTGAAGATCGCCTAGTTCTGGTGAAATTGGATTTTCCGCGTCAAAAGGAGCAATCGAGCGAATTGAGAAGGCAAAATCAGACCTTGGCCCAAGCATATCGAATCGAAGGGTTTCCGACGATTATGGTTTTGTCTCCTGAGGGGGAGTTGCTTGAGCGAACCACTGGCTATCGCAGAGGAGGTGCTGAGAAATATGTGGACTACATTGAGCAGATCTTAGCTTCGGTGGAGTAGTTCGCTGCCTAGCTTCGCTTAATTTATGAATTTTGAATCGCGCAGTCTTCGGGCTGCGCGATTTTTTTGACCATTTTAAAAGAGGCTACGAGGTGTTAGGGCTGGCTTTATGTGTGTGGCGAAAAGTCAAATTTACGCTTGATATCGAAAAATCCACAAAGTTAGGGTTGCTTTTCGTTTTCTCTCTTTTACTCTGCGCGGTTTTCTCAGATTCAAGCCGTTTCCCAATACAGCATTTTCAACAGATTTAGACATGCAACAGTACACACTTAATATTACCAATCGTGAAGGCACCGGTCGCGGTGTTGCTCGCCGCCTGCGTGCGGAGGGCCGAATTCCTGCCTCTTTGTATGGTCAGGGCAATGCTCGTTCGATCTCCGTTTCTGCGGTTGATTTTCGCACGCTGAACCGTGAAATCGGCGGTGGTGCGGCTCTCGTCGAGCTGACTGATGAAAAGGGTGAGTCTGCGCTTTGCTTGGTGCAAGATGTGCAATACCATGCAGTTAAGAGCACTGTCGACCATATCGACTTCCAAGAAGTTGAGCGTGGCCATGCGTTCACAACTAAGATTCCTGTGCACTTGACTGGTGAAGATGACTGTGTCGGTGTTCGTAAAGGTGGTGGCATTATTGACCACAAGTCGCACGAAGTTGAAATCCGTTGCCGTCCTTCCAAGCTTCCTGATCACGTCAATGCCGACGTAACGAATCTCGAAATCGGTGAAGCAATCCACATTTCCGACCTTCCTGTTCTTGAGGATGTCGAGTATCTCGGTGAGCCCGCTCAAGTGGTCGTATCCTGCCAAGCACCTACAGTCGCTGCTGAGGCCGACGACGCAGTTGCTGCGGACGAAGTGCCTGCCACTAAGGTTAGCGACGCAGACGCTGCGGAGTAATTCTTTTATCTTATTAACCGGGTGAGCTGTCTGGCTTGCCCGTAACTGTTCTTTTACAAAATGTCCATCGCGGTCATTGCTGGTCTGGGAAATCCGGGCACTAAATACCGCAACACCCGGCACAACATAGGTTTCGACCTTGTTGACCTGTTAGCTGCAAAGTACGGTGCTACGTGGAAACATGAAGCCCGCTTTGAGGCTGAAGTCGCAGTTGTCGTGCATCAGGGGCGCAAGCTCATGTTGCTCAAGCCGCAGACTTTCATGAATGCCAGCGGGCGCTCGCTTGGTGCAGCTTTGCGCTATCGCAAGCTGCCTGCGGAGGCGATGCTCGTTATTTACGACGATTTGACCTTGGAGCTGGCGCGCACGAAGCTCAGCGTTAACGGGAGTGCTGGCGGTCACAACGGTATTTCGGATCTGTTGACGCAGGTCGGGCCTGGCTTTGCACGTTATCGTGTCGGGATCGGTACCAAGCCGCATAAAGCGATGGACCTCGCAGATTATGTCCTGAGTCAGTTTTCTAAGGACGAACAAACCATTTTGGCAGATCGCGCTTCAATCTATCTGGATCAGATACACCTGATCTTGAACGAGGGGCTCGCAGCTGCCATGAACATCATCAACCAACGCAAAGCAATATCGCATGAGCGCAACGACCAAAAATAACTACAAAGCCACTTTCATCCTCGACCTACGCGAATCAGAAGACGATTCCGCTAAGGTGATGGCTGATCTTAACGAAATCTTGAAGTCCATCGGGGCTGAGCCTTCTGAAAGCGAAGACCTCGGTATGCGTGAGTTTGCACGTGCTGCAGACCGTCGCTACACTCAAGGGCATTACATCGAGATTTATTTCGCAGCTTCTGGCGAAGTTCCTGCCACTCTTAACGAAAAGTTGAAGCTCGATAAGCGCGTTAATCGTATCTTTACTCAGTCTGTCTAATTCTTCTTTTCGTCAATTTACATGGCCTCATTTAACAAAGTTATTTTGATGGGAAACCTGACACGCGATCCGGAAACTCGCGTGACGGTCAATGGGTTGACGATTTGCAAGCTAGGCTTAGCTGTTTCTCGGGTATTTTCCACTAAGGATGGCGAGCGACGTGAAGAGACCACATTCGTGGATATCGACGCATTTGGCAAACAGGCCGAAGTCATCACTAAGTATTTTCGTAAAGGGAAGCCTATCCTAGTCGAAGGGCGCTTAAAGCTGGATCAGTGGGAAACCAATGAAGGGCAAAAGCGTAGCAAGCTCGGTGTCGTGTTGGAAAATTTCCAATTCGTCGGCGGTCGCGATGATAACGACTCGAGCGGTGGCTCCGGAAGTGGGGGCAGCGCTGCCAGCTCTGGTGGTTATGAGCAAAGCTCTCCGCCTAAGCGTGAGTCTAAGCCCACCGCCAGTCAGGACGACTTTTCTGCTGAAGGGGACACCCTTGACGAAGACGTTCCTTTCTAGCTCTCCTCTAGCTCTCCTCTAGCTCTAGTGCCTCGCATTTAGGCTTTTCTTAGCACCTCAGCGATTTAGTGGCAATACGCCGCAATTTCTCTTACTCATTTAATCACACATTTAATCAAGACGTATCATGGCCAACAATCAGGTTCTCCTCCTACAACCCATCTCTGGACTCGGCGCCGAAGGCGACACAGTCACCGTAAAAGCAGGCTACGCCCGCAATTTTCTGCTTCCTCGCAAGTTAGCTTTGCCGATCACGCAAGCGAACAAGAAGCATGTTGAGTCATTGCTCAAGGCACGCGAAGCACGCGAGCAAAAGGAATTCGAAGATGCACGCACATTGAGCGAACGCGTCGAGAAGACCAGCATTGCGATCGCTGTGAAGACAGGTGAGGGCGGTAAGATGTTTGGCGCTGTCACTGCCAACGATTTGCTTGGCCGCCTAAAAGAAGAGGGTATCGAGCTCAGCAAGAAGCAATTACAACTCGCTGCGCCGATCAAGGAACTTGGTTCGCACACAGCTGCTGTTAAGTTGCACGCTGACATCGAGACAGAGCTCAAGTTTGAAGTCGTCTCTGAGAATCCGATCGAAGACGGTGCGGATGCTGAAGACGCCGCTGAAGACGACGAGTAATTAGCAGGCACTTGTCGTATAGACAAATTCCAATACGATGCCGCCTGATTCTAACTCTAAGTTTGATCGTAATCGCTCGGATCGAAACTTTAAGGGGAAGCGCAAGTCATTGTCTAAGGACGATGCCGTGCGCGTGCCGCCTCACAGTATCGAAGCCGAGGAGGGGCTGATCGCTGCCTGTCTGCTGGACGGTGGCCGCGAGATCTTGACCGAATGTATCGAGTCCAAGATTGCTCCTGAGTTTTTTTACAAGACAGCGCACGAAGAGCTCTTTCGTGCGCTGCTTGCGCTTTATGCGACCGGGGACCCGATCGATGAGATCCTCCTGCTCGACTATTTGCGCAAAAATGGCCTCGAAGAAGAGGTCGGTGGTATCGCCACCATTTATGCGATCCAAGATCGTATCGAAACGGCAGCTCACGCGCGCTATTTCGCGAAGATCGTGCATGAGAAATATCTCTTGCGCCGCTTGATTCGAACCTCACGCGAGGCGATCGAGGCCTGCTATGAGCAGCAGGATGACATGACGACCTTCGTGGAGAAGATCGAGCAAGACATTTTTGAAATCAGTCGCGACCGCATTACAGACGCGGCAATCCCCATCCGTCAGTCGCTCGACGAGGCCGTTGCCGATATTCACGCGCTGTTAAATGGGCGCGATGATGCCGATGGCGTACTTTCCGGCTTCCGTGATCTCGATGGAATGACTTATGGTTTCCACCCCGGGCAGATGATCGTGCTCGCTGCGCGTCCTTCTGTCGGTAAGACCAGTTTGGCCATGAACTTTGCCGAGCACGCGATGATTCCTGATGGAGGTCGCAAACCCGCTGGCGTTATTGTATTTAGTTTGGAAATGACGGCTGCGCAGCTTGCGATGCGTTTGATTTGCAGCCGTGCGCGCGTGGATATGAAGCGCATTCGTGACCGGGTGATTTCCAAGCAAGACTCTGCCGATATCGCTACTACCGTGAAGGAGCTGAAAGAGGCTCCACTCTGGATCGACGACGGCTCGACCTCCACCATTCTTGATATTCGCGCCAAGGCGCGTCGTTTGCATACAAAGAATCCGCTGGGCCTAGTCGTGGTTGATTACCTGCAGCTAATTAAAGGCACTGATAGTCGTATGCAGCGTGAGCAGCAGATTGCTGATATTTCGCGCGGAATGAAGGGCATGGCCAAAGAGCTGAATGTGCCCGTAGTTGTTTTGAGTCAGCTGAATCGTGAGTCGGAAAAAGAAAATCGTGCCCCACGTCTGTCTGACTTGCGTGAGTCTGGTTCGATCGAGCAAGACGCCGACGTTGTGATGCTGCTCCATCGCCCGAAAAAGAGTGACGATGATGAGACTGTCGAAGGGGGCGGACTCTATAATGAGCACGAGCATATTAAATTAATCGTTGCCAAACAGCGTAATGGCCCCGTAGGTGAAATAGACCTGACATTTGTCCGTCGTTATACACGCTACGAGAACTTTCACCAATAAAGGCGTTTAGCCATCAAGCCGTCACTCTTTACAGATGCGAATTATCCAGACTCTTCTCTTTGCTGTCACCAGCTTGCTCGTGCTCGGTATGCCGATTCAATCCATTGTGGCGCAGGAGGCTGAAAGCTATCCCGTCATTAACAAGGTTATGACCGAGTTTAATGGTTTTCGTGCTGCCAGCGATCAGTTCATCTTTAGTAACGTGCAACTGCGCCCCGGGATGAATTACAACCCGGCTCTACTGGACCAGTCGATTCGCACTCTGTATGGCACTGGGCGCTTTGAGTTCGTGGAGGCACGTGTGGACAAGGCTGAGAATGAGACGATTAACTTAGTCTTCCAGTTGGTCTCAAAATATACCATCGAGCGCATCCGTTTCGTGGGCAATGAGGCTTATTCGGATTCACGTTTGGCCTCCAAGGCTGAGATTGAGAGCGGCTCGCCGCTCGATGAGTATACGGTGAGTGTTGGTGCTGATGCGATTGCCACCTATTATGTCGAAAAAGGCTTTCCTGATGTAGAGGTGGATTACCGTATCGAACGTGACGAGCAGACAGGTTACGCAGTGGTGTTTTACGACATCGACGAGGGCGGCAAAGTCCGCATTGAAGAGATTAATTTCGTGGGCAACGAAGCGATCAGTTCTAAAACGCTGCGTAAGCAACTCGAAACTGCCCAGCATAACTGGCTCTCCTGGCTGCTTGGCTCTGGTAAGTTCGATGAGAAGAAATTTAAAGAAGACCTAAAGACACTACGCGAATTTTATCGCGATGCCGGCTATCTTGACTGTGAGATCAATGAAGATCAGGTTGAAATCGACTTTATCGAGGACGACGAAATTGTGATCACGATCCCTGTGGTTGAGGGCCAGCTTTATTTTCTTGGTGAGTTTACTGTTGAAGGTGCCACCATTTACACGCCCACAGAACTCTTGAGCGCGGTGCGTTTAGAGACTAGCAGCCCATTCTCGCCGAAAGAGGTGGATGAGGCGGCCACTGCGATTCGCGAGTATTATACCTCCAACGGCTACCTCGACACTCGCGTGCGCGCTGAGCGTGTACCCAACATGCAGACACGTCAGATTGATGTGGTCTTCCGTATTAGTGAGAGCGAGAAGTTTTACGTCGAGTCGATTAAGATCGAAGGTAATACCAAGACGAAGGCGCGCGTCATCGTGCGTGAGTTAGCGCTCAGCCCCGGCGATGTATTTGACCGCAAACGAATGGAAGTGAGCCAGCGCCGTTTGGAGAACACCAGTTACTTCGAAGATGTTCGCTTGAATCCTGAACCGACGAATGTTCCAGGACGAAAGGATCTTGGCATCACACTGCGCGAAGGTCGTACGGGGAATTTTACCTTTGGTGCGGGCTTTGGCTCTGTCGAAAGTGCAGTGGTTTACTTTGAAATGTCGCAGGGTAATTTTGATCTGTTCAATTGGCGCGATGGCTTTCAGGGCGATGGCCAAAAGTTCCGTTTCCGTGCCTCCTTGGGCACGAGTAGTAATCAGATCCTGATCGCATTTGAGGAGCCATGGCTCTTCGAGCAGCGTCTCGCTTTTGGTGTGGAGCTTTACCGTACTGAATCCGATTATAATAGTGCGGATTACAATGAGTTGCGCACTGGCTTCGAACTATACCTGCGTCGCCGTCTCTTCGAGTTGGTGGAAGCACGACTGTCCTATCGTCTTGAACTGGTGGAGATCTTTGATGTCGACCGCAACCCTGACTCAACATTGGGAGGCTCTGATATCAACGATGATGGTAGCGTAGAGAATGATGGCATCGCCGATGTCTTTCAGAGTGCGGAGGGTGAAGACTTGGTCTCCAAGGTCGGTTTGACCTTCCTGCGTGATAATCGCGAGACGCTGGTGTTCACGCGTAAGGGCAACCGCTCCAGCCTGAGCTTTGAATATGCAGGAATCGGTGGTGATGTGAACTATTACAAGATGGAAGGGCGCACTGCGCACTTCATTCCGACCTTCGACACCTTCAAGCAGTCTTTGTCGATTCTCGCTCGTGCCGGTAGTGTCACGCCTTTGGGGGATAATGATATCGTTCCTTTCTACGATCGCTTCTATTTGGGAGGGCCCGATACCTTGCGTGGCTTCGACTACCGTGAGGTGGGCCCACGTGACCCCGACGATGATGATGAATCTGTCGGGGGGAACTCCTATTCAATGGTTTCTTTTGAATATGCTTTCAGAATTGCGGAACCTTTAGGGCTGGTTGTTTTCTATGACTGGGGATTTGTTAATGAAAATGACCTTGATTTTAGTATGTCAGACTACGCCGATAACTGGGGTGTGGGTGCGCGCATTATGCTCATGGGCTCGCCGCTCAAGTTGGATCTCGGTATTCCCATTACATCCCCCGAAGGTGCCGGTGGTGGCACACAGTTTAATTTTTCCTTTGGCACACGCTTCTAGTGCTGCTTCACTCTAACGTCTCAAACCCATAATACATATTATATGAAAAAAATCACTACTCTTATTCTTGCTTCGCTTGTAGTTGCTACAGGTCTATTCGCGCAAAAGACTCCCGTAGTCGGCGTCGTCGATGTGCAACGCGTGCTTGCTGATTACTCTGCGTTCCAAGCAGCTGTTGAAAAAGTAAAGGGCTCCGTCGCTCCTGTTGAAGAAGAAATGAAGAAGATGCAGGCCAATATCGAAGCGATTGTTTCTGAAGGCCGCACCATCGAAACTAAAGCCAAGAACCCAGCAGCTAGCGCCGAAGCGCGCGCTGAAGCGCAAGGCCAAGTCAATGAGCTGCAACAGAAGCTGCAACAAGCTCAAGGCGAACTGCAACAGTTCCGCCAGCAGGCGCAGCAACTTGCTCAAAAGGGCCAGCAAGAAGAGCTCGCTCCTTTGCAAGCTAAGGCGGTGGAAGCAGTGAAGACTGTTTCTGAAGATAAGGGCATCGATTTGGTCGTTCCTAAGAACACTGTGATCTATTCCTCTGATGCGCTCGAAATTTCCGATGCAGTGATCGCCGTGCTCAACGCTGGCAACTAATCGTATAAATTTTTAAATTTTCAAAAACCCTGTTCTCGCTTAGGACAGGGTTTTTTGTTTTCTACGCATCATGGCATTAGCTTATACCACAACACGTATCCTTGAAATCCTCGGTGACGACTGCGCAGCGGTTGGTGCCTATGAGGGCACTATTCAAGGCATTGCATCTCTTTCCGAAGCACAGGCAGGCGACCTTTCATTTCTCGGTAATCCGAAATATCGCGCTTCGGTGGCGGATTCCCAGGCCTCTGTGCTACTGGTGCCGCAGGATTACGATGCGGCGCCCAAGAGTGGTCAGTTGTTTCTTAAATTGGAAAATCCCTCCTTTGCACTGGCCTTGATCTGCCGTGATATTGAGCTCAGTTTATTACCTAAGCCTGCTGCAGGCATACACCCGACGGCCGTGATTGAGCCGGATGCAGAAGTTTCGTCCGAGGCGAGCATTGGTGCATTTTGTTACATCGGCCCCGGTGCGAAGATAGGCGCTGCGACCTTGAGCAGCCACGTATCAGTAGGGCGCAGCGCACAAATTAAGGACGGTGCTTTGATTGCATCGCGTGTCTCTGTGGGGGACTATTGCGTGATTGGCGAGCGCAACCGACTCTTGCCAGGCTGTGTAATCGGTTCCGATGGCTACGGTTACGAGTATTTTGACGGGGCACACCAACGCGTGCCGCAAATCGGTAACGTGGTGACCGCGGCTGATGTGGACGTGGGCGCGAATACCACGATTGATCGCGCACGTTTCGGATCCACTCAAATCGGCGCTGGCACTAAAATTGATAATCAAGTGCAGATTGCGCACAATGTGCGGGTGGGGCAACACTGCTTGATTGTCGCTCAGGTTGGCATCAGTGGCAGCACAACTCTTGGGGATGGGGTGATCGTAGGTGGCCAAGCAGGCCTGGCCGGGCACCTCAAGGTCGGCTCTGGCGCGATGATCGCGGGGGGCACCGCAGTCGTTAGCGATATCGAAGCACAAAGCAAGGTGCGCGGTTATCCTGCCATGCCTATGATGCTCTTTAATCGCATGGCGGTTCTACAACGAAAGTTGCCCGATCTTTTCAAAAGGTTTGATCAACTGGAAAAAACGGTGAAGTCTCTGCCTTCCGAGTCTTAGTAATTGAATGAATCATGATGATGAAAGATAGCTCCCTTAAAATATTCAGCGGCAATTCCAATCCCGCTCTAGCGAAAGAGATTTGCAAATCTCTTGGTGTGCCGCTTGCGGAGGCTGATGTCATCAGTTTTCCAGACGGAGAAAGCTTTGTTCGTATTAACGAAAATGTGCGTGGAGCGGATGTGTTTATCATTCAGTCCACTTGCAATCCGGCCAATCAGAACTTGATGGAGCTCTTCATTATGATCGATGCGGCGCGTCGTGCTTCGGCCAATCGTATCACTGCGGTCATTCCGTTTTATGGCTACGCGCGCCAAGATCGTAAGGATCAGCCACGTGTGCCGATCACCTCTAAGCTGGTGGCCAATTTATTGGTATCCGCAGGCACCGATCGTGTGCTCACTGTCGATCTTCACGCACAGCAAATTCAGGGCTTCTTCGACATCCCGGTCGATCATCTTTATGCTTCGCCAGTGTTGTTTCAGTATTTGAAAGACATTGATACTAAGAATTTGACTCTCTTCTCACCCGACGTGGGCGGCATGAAAATGGCTTCGGCCTATGCTAGCATGCTGCAAGTGCCGCTCGGTTTTATCGCCAAGCGACGCACCAGTGCCGAAACAGTGGAAGCGACTTCTTTAGTGGGAGAGACCGAAGGTCGCGACATTCTATTGGTCGACGATATGACCGAAACTGCGGGCACACTCTGCGCCGCGGCAAAATTGCTAAAGGAGCACGGTGCGAAGAGCGTGATGGCAGCTGTCAGTCACGGTGTGCTGAATGAGATGGGCTATGAACGCTTGGCTTCGGGGGTGATCGATCAGCTGATCACTACCAACACCACGCCGGTAGAAACACGCCCCGGCGTGCCTATTACCGTGCTGAGCGTGGCCGACCTGCTGGGCGAAGGTATCCGCCGCATTCATGATAATGAAAGCGTGACCGGCCTCTTTGATATCAAGGGATTCTAGTCGTCGATTGTGGTCGGGCTTAATGTGGATACCTTTTTCCTGCTCTATTTGGGGGCAGGCTTTGTGCTGCTCTTTGGTCTTTGGTTTTATTATGATTGGCGCGACGGGCATATCCACGATGCCCAGCGTTCGAAGGTCATCTACCATTGTATCAAGTGCAGCCAGATTTACACGGGTCCTTATCAAAGCGAAGAATGCGATTGCCCCCAGTGCGGCTTTACCAATGGTCGACTTAGGTTTTAAAATCACTCTTTAACTTTTTAATTCATCATTTCAATTTCCTAATTTTCTTATGCCAGACCATATCGCAGTCCTCGACTTCGGCTCACAATACACTCAGGTCATTGCCCGACGTATTCGCGAAGCCAATGTGCTATCACGCATCTATCCATACAACACCCAGGCGAGCGTGCTCAAAGAAGCGGGTGCCCAAGGCGTCATCTTGTCGGGCGGGCCTTCTTCAGTTTTACTGGATGGCTCCCCACGCCCCGATGCCAAGGTGTTTGAATTGGGCCTGCCTATGCTCGGCATTTGTTATGGTGAGCAATTGATGGCGCACATGTTAGGTGGACGTGTCGGTAAAAGTGAAGAGCGCGAGTTCGGCCATGGCACTTTAAATATTGCAATTAAGGGCAAACTTTTCGACGGACTGCCGGATACGCTGCGTGTCTGGAACTCCCATGGAGATCGCTTGGAAGCGCTACCAGAAGGCTTTGAAGCAGTGGCCTCAACCGAAAATTCTCCTTTCGCGACGATTCAAGATGCCGAGCGTAATTTCTACGGTATGCAATTTCACCCGGAAGTGGCGCACTCTGAGATGGGCACGGAGGTGATTGCCAACTTCCTGTTTAAGATTTGTAACTGCGCTGCAGATTGGTCGATGGCCAATTACATCGAAGAAAGCGTGCAGAAAATTAAAGACACGGTCGGGGACGAACGCGTGATTTTGGGGCTCTCCGGTGGGGTCGACTCTTCGGTGGCCGCCGCGCTGATTCATAAGGCGATCGGTAAACAGCTCACTTGCGTCTTCGTGGATAATGGCCTCTTGCGCTTACATGAACGTGAGCAAGTCGAGAAACTTTACGGCGACCACTTCGACCTCGATGTGCGGGTGGCTGATAAAGCCGATTTCTTCCTGGATCGTTTGGCTGGAGTTTCGGACCCCGAAACAAAACGCAAAATTATCGGTAATTCTTTTGTCGAAGTCTTTGATGAAGCCGTAACCGAACTGAAAGAGAACGGAAACTACACTTTCTTGGCACAAGGCACCTTGTACCCAGACGTGATCGAGTCGGTTGCCATCGATGGTAATCCAGCGGCGCTGATTAAGAGTCACCATAATGTTGGGGGCTTGCCTGAGAAAATGAACCTCAAACTGCTCGAGCCTCTACGTGAGTTGTTTAAAGATGAGGTTCGTGAGCTCGGCACTCAGTTGGGCCTGCCTAAGGAAGTGGTCTGGCGCCAGCCGTTCCCCGGACCGGGTTTGGGCGTGCGAGTGATGGGACCGATCAAACGCGAAGATTTGGTCGTGCTGCGCAAGGCCGATGCGATCCTACAAGAGGAAATGATGGCCTCTGATCTTTACTACAAAGTTTGGCAATCTTTCTGCGTCTTCTTGCCGGTCAAAACCGTCGGCGTGATGGGCGACGAGCGCACCTACGAAAACGTAGTCGCACTGCGCATCGTTGAGAGTGTGGATGCGATGACTGCGGACTGGGCGCGCGTGCCTTATGAGGTGCTGCGCACAATTTCCAGCCGTATCATTAACGAGGTGTCTGGTTGTAATCGTGTCGTGCTCGACATCAGTTCGAAGCCTCCTAGCACCATTGAGTGGGAGTAGTCGTGAACTTTTTGCCGTGAGCACGGTCCATACATTGCTATGAAGAAATTGCTGCGTACTTGTTTCTTATGTCTCGTCGCTGCCTCGCTCTGTGCGCAGGAGATCAGCGAAAAGGAGATCATTGATCGCGCGCGTGCCACTGTCGGTAGCGAAGCGGCACTGGATGGTTTGGTTACTCTGGAGCTTATTGGCAGCTTAGAGCCAGCCGACACAAACATTCCTTCCGCGACGATCTTAATTGTGGCGCGTAAGCCACTCTCGCAGCGCTTGGAAATTAAGGTCGATGACATCGTCGAAACCACCATCTTAGATTGTAAACGTGGCTGTATCATTCGCTCCAACCTCAATGCAGGTGCCTCTCAAATGCGTGATTTGGTGGGCACCGAGTTGGAGCGTGTCAGCTATAGCACCCGGCAGTTTTTTAATTACTTTCGCCCGGATTTTAAGAACGGGGAGACGGTACGCTTGCTCGGTAGTGAGACCTACCGCGGGGTGCGTTGCTACAAATTACAATACGAGTATCCAGGCGGTTTTAAGACGGTGCGCTATTTTTCGCTGGCCGATGATACGCTGGTTTCGACGGTCTCTGAAAATGGCGTCGAAAGCGTAGGTGTGGGCTCGCAAGTCGTCGGCGGCATCAAGTTTCCTACGAAAATTGAGCACTACGAGGGCGATCGGAAGCTGCACACTATCGTCATTCACGAGTTAAAAGTGAATCAACCACTCACGGCTGGTATTTTTGAAATCCCCGAGAGGGACACGCAGTAGCGGAGCTCTATCCGGCGGACAGAGCTCCGTGCGCCTTGCTGTCACTTCTTATTAGGCCTTGTCCGCCAATGCGCGTTTGGCAGCTTTTGACATTTGCACCATCGTCATGTGTGCATCGTGGGCGGACTCTAGACTGTGTCCAAAGGGAACCTTGATCGTTTTGGAATCGTTACCGATTTGAGCGTTCATTGTCAGAGAGTCGGCGTCGAGTTTGACGATTTGCGCCGCGCTTGCTTCGGGTAAGCGTCCAAAGTGCTGGGCGTAGGCGAGCACCGAGTCGGCATGATCTTCGTTCATGTGACCGATGATGCGGGCAATGTCTTGACTGCTAAGTGGGCTTTCAGGTGTGCTCATGATCTTTTATTTTGCGTGGGCCGTGGCGGGTTCGTTGCGGTGGCCTTTGCCATTGAAGCCGCGCACGTGGCTGAGTGTTTCCATTTGCTCGCCACTGATGTCGTAGGCTTGCCCAAAACCGACGACCAATCGACCAGACTTGGGGCTCAAGCGGATCAGGTGAAAATCTTGCATGCCTTTTAAGTGGTTCATAATGCCACCAAATTTTTCGCTAAAGCGCTCCATCGCGTCCTTCCATTCGGCGGAATCGCGCTCGACTTCTGCGGTGTCGCAAGCGTAGGTGACACGCTTGCGGGCGAAGATTTGCTCGCAGGTTTCTTCGTCTTCGATCAGTAGCACGGAGGCTTTTTGTGTGTCGCGCAAGTTAGCGGTGTGTGCTGAGAGCTCGCTCACATGTACGTAAAAGTCGCGTGACTCGGTGAGCACGGCGGGCGCATAGCTGGCTTCGGGGGTGCCGTTCGCCGACACGGTGCCTAGCTGGATGGACTGAAAGCCGGAGAGGAGTGAAGCGTAGCCTGTGTGGGCGCTTTGTGGTATGGTATCTTTGTTTTCGGTCATGTTGTTGTATTGGTAGTGTTTAACTTAGGATTTTTGATTTTTAAAAGCGCATCAGCTTCGTGCTGCACCCATTCCACAGGAATGTCGAACACGCGTTCAATTCGTTTGGCGGAGAGCACTGAGGCTGCCTTGCCGAAGGCGACCGATCGGCCGGCTTTGAGCATGAGCACACGGTCGGCATAAGCACGCGCTTGTTGCAGGTCGTGCAATACTAGAAAGACAGCTGCCCCGCGATCGGCACATTGGCGGGCCAGATGGAGGATTTGTATTTGATGCTTCAGGTCGAGATTGGCGGTGGGTTCGTCTAGAAAGAGTAGTGCGGGGCCGTCTGAGTGGAGGCCTTCGTGCAGCTGAGCCAACACGCGGGCTAAGTGCACGCGCTGCCGTTCACCCCCTGAGAGGTGTTGATAGCGGCGGTCTTTTAAGGCCAGGCAGTCGACTTGCTCGAGTGCGGCTTCGCAGATTTCCAAATTGCGCGCCTGTTCCACCCGGGCGAGATGCGGGCTGCGCCCCATCATCACGACATCGATCACGGGGAAGTTGAACGCGAGCTCGCTTTGCTGGGGGAGCACCGCGCGCCAGCGTGCGATGTCTTGTGGGCGTTGCATCTGCGTGGCCAAGGACAGGCCATTCAGCTCGACCGTACCACGGGCGAGGGCGAGTTCGCCTGTCAGAGCTTTGAGCAGTGTGGATTTGCCCGAACCATTGGGGCCGATTACAGCAACGAGTTCAGCCGCTTGCAGATCGAAGTGCAGTTGACGGAGCACGGCACGGTTGCCGCGTTTGACGGTAATATTATCGCAGCGTAACATGTTAGAAGCTGGCCCGGCGCTTGGCTCGAACGATTAAATATAGGAAGAAAGGTGCTCCGACTGTGGCAGTCAGCACGCCCACGGGAAGCTCGGAGTATTGTATGCTGATGCGGGCCAGTAGGTCGGCAATGACTAAAGTCGTCGCTCCCATCAAGGCCGAAGCGGGCAGTAGCCAGCGATGATCCGGCCCCAGCATGAGCCGACACAAGTGCGGTGTGATGAGGCCGACAAAGCCGATCATGCCGCACAGGGCGACAGTCAATCCCACCCCGCCCGCGGTGAACAATATGAGGCGCCTACGCAGCTTTTCTACATTGAGCCCGAGGTGAACGGCTTCGTATTCACCGAGCAGTAGTAAGTTCAGTTGACGACGATAGCGGAGTAGGGCGCTGATCAGTAGCACAATGATGGGGGCTAACCAACTCAATACGTTCCAGTTGGCGCGGGCTAGGCTGCCTAAGGACCAGAAGGTGTAGTCGCGCAGTTGATCGTCGTTGGAGAAAAAGACGGCGTATCCGATCAAGGCGCCGACCAGTGCATTCATCGCCAGCCCGATTAGCAGCATGGTTGTTACGTGGATGCGGCCTTCATGCAGTGCGAGTCGATAAACCAGTAAGGTCACTCCGATGCCCCCCGCCATGGGGAAGAGACTGATGCCTATTTCGTGTAGGAGGGGCCAGCTGGCCGGAATCAGCCAACTGCCGAATACGATAAAGCTGATCGCACCTGCGGCTCCGCCGGCAGAGACACCGATGAGTCCCGGGTCGGCCAGCGGATTGCGGAAGATGGCCTGCAGCACTGCACCTGCGATCGCCAGCGTCGCCCCCACCAGTACCGCAGTCAGTATGCGCGGGACACGTATGTCCCGCACGATGATGCCATTGATGGCATCATCGGGTGCTTCCATATTCAGGAGAGCGTGCACGACCGTTGTGGGCGGAATGGATTTATCGCCCAAGGCGGCGCTCACAAACATCGCCAGCAGCAGGCCCAGTGCAATCAAGCCGAGCACCACTCCGGGCTGTTGCCAGATTCGCTTGGTGGGGCTGGGCTGCATCTAGTTCGAAACTGTCTCGGCAAACAGTTGGTTAAGTTCAAGGGCGGCCTCTCCTACACGCACACCAAAACTCAGGGTGCGTCCGAGTGGCACTGTGTGCACCTGTTTTTCGCGCACCGCGGGCACGTTTTGCCAGGCCGCGTTGTGGAGCACGCTATCGAGGATGCGTGTTTCGTTGTGCGGCATGCCTTCAGCGAGTCCGATGAGAATGATGTCGGGCTGTAGGGCGACCAGTGCTTCATGCGAGATACCCTTGTAGCCGGGGTGACTGCGAATTACATTTTCGCCGCCTGCCAGCTCAATCATGGCGGTGGCTTTGGTTCCGCGCCCTGCGGCATTTAGATGGCCGAGTCCGGGGCTGCTCATGAAAAATACCACTTTTGGTTTTGTCTCCAGTTTTTGAATACTAGCGAGTTGCGATTCTATTTTAGATTTTAATTGAGTGGCAGCTTCTGTTTGCTTCAGTTCCTCTCCGAGCACTTGGATGGCTTGGTATAAGTCTTCGGGAGAGCCGGGGGAGGGGATCACGCTGGTGGGCACTCCGCTGGCTTTGATTTGATTGAGGGCATTGGCCGGACCGATATCGCTAGTGCCGACGATGTGAGTGGGCTCCAGTGCGAGCACGCCTTCTGCGGATATGCTACGCACATAGCCAACCTGTGGTAACTTTGTCGCGGCTTGGGGGTAAGTGCTGGAGAGGTCGACTCCGACGACGTCGTCGCCTCGGTTGAGTGCAAATACGATTTCGGTGGCTGCGCCGCCGACTGTGACGATACGCGCAGTGGACTCCGCGGATAGCCCTGCTGCGGTGAGTGTGAGTGCGATCAGCTGACAGCTGATCTTTTTAAATGTGGATGCTTTCATTGGTCGTTGTATTGTATCTGTTATTTACAGTTTGATGTTGAGGGAGAGGAAGCCGTTTAGGCCAGGCTGCACGCTGTATTCGGATGTCAGAGATTCGTGGTCCGTGCTGCTGGAACTGCTCCAGATCCAGTAGCGCTCATCGGTCAGGTTGCTTAGGCCGAAGTTGAGGCTGATGTTTTCGGAGAGGCTCCAATAGCCAGTGAGGTCGAGCACGAAGGAGGCGGGCGGCACGTAGTATGCGTAGTCACGAGTGGTGTCTTTTTTTTCGGCGCGATAGGTGCCGTAGAGTCGGAGCCCCCAGGGAGTTTCGGAGTCGATTGAGTCGTAGCCGAAATGCAGCACGGCTTCGAAGGGATCGACGGTATTTACATTGTCGTCGGTGGTTTTATTGTGTCCGTCGGCCCAGCTTAAGTTCAATCCTGTGCTATAGCCGCTTAAGGCATCGCTGATCGCGCCTAACTGATAGTCGGCACGTAGGTCGATGCCGTAGATTTCCACTTCCCCGATGTTGCGTGCTTGCTGGATTTCAGTCACGGGTGGCCCCGCTTCTTGTCCGATGGTCTCCAGCGAGATAAAGCCATCATAGAGCGTGTAGTAGGTGGTGAGCTCCAATTCAAGTGATTTACTAGCGTATTTGATGCCTAGATCGAAGGAATCGCTGCTTTCTTCTTCTAAGTTGGGATTTGGGATTTGGCTGAAATAGGCGCCAGTGGCAGAGTGATTGAAGAAGCCCACATAATCTTCTGCACTGGGGTTGCGGATGCCTTTGGCATAGCGGGCCCAGAGCACGCTTGCATCGTTGAGTTCGTGTTGGATGGAGGCACTTGGTGAGATGGAAAACTTGCTATAGTCGGGCGATGCTTCGGGGGCATTCGTTTGGTTCAGGAAGTCGTCGCTATTGGCCGGTAGGATTTCGTAGTAGCCTAGCCGTAAGCCTGCTTGAAAGAGCCAGCGGTCTTTCGTTGTCAAGTTCTGGAAAAACAGGTCGTAGCGACCTAGCTCGGCTTCATCGAAGGCGGGACGCTCGACGGGCGCGCTACCGCCCAGGGCTCGGTCTGTGCGGGTAAAGGTGTTTTGGGCATTTTCGGCCGAACTCTCGATGCCATAGATGAAACTGTGCTCCATGCCGAAGCTTTGGTACTCTTTGGTAAACTGAGTCGCCAGGCCGAGGGCGCTTTGCGCAAATTGGATCTCGTCGGTCCGGTCGCGGGAGAGGATGTTGGCAAAGCGAGTTTGGGTATTCGTCTCGGTGTTGGTTTCGGAATACTGGTAGTAGAGCTTGACTGAGAGATGGTCCCAAAGTGCATGCGCTTTGCTGTCCTGGTATTCGATGCTGTAGCGCGTGCGGCTGTCGTCGGCGATGGTTTCTGCCAATACGGTTTGGAGTGAACTCACGCCATCGCCGTTGGATTTGAGACTGTCTAAATCGGTATCTTGCTCACGATTGAAATGCTCTGCGGTGAAGGTTAGTTGTTGTGCCTCGTCCATGTGATAGCTAATCTTGCCCAGCAGGTGCTTACTCCATGAGTCGAGGGGATTGGCTGCGATCTCACCTTTGTCGTTTTCTGTTTCCTCTCCGCTGCGCAGAGCGTTGCTGAGTGTCACATACCAAGGGCCTTCGCGCAGGCCGGCGTTGAGCACGTGGCTGAATTCCTTGTTGGCACTTTGGTAAGCTAAGCGGTTATTGAGTAGCCAGGGCCGTTCGGAAGCTTCCAGCTCCTCTTCGAGCGAGCGTGTTTCAAAACTAACCACGCCGCCCATCGCGTCGCTGCCATAGAGGCTGGAGCCTGAGCCGCGAAGGATTTCAACCCGTTCAAAGATTCCGGGATCGAAGTAGTCTCGCCCGTTGCCGCCGGCACCATCGATTTGAGCGGGTTGTCGAATGCCGTCGATCATCAAGAGCACGCGATTGCCTTCGACTCCACGCATACGATAGTTGGTGAATCCGCTGCCACGGTAAGGCACCAGTGAATCGCCCCCGCTGAATTCAAAGGGAATTGAAATCCCGGTTTGATAGCGTGCCACGTCGCCTGCATTATTGACGCCTTCACGTGCAAAGCTGTCATAATTGATGGAAGTGATACTGCCTGGAGTTTTCATTAACTCGCGCTCACTGCGAGTGGCCACGAGCGTCGTTTCTCTGAGTTGCTGTAAGGGCAGTTCTGGCTCCGTGGGCTCGCTGGCTGCCAAGAGTGATAGCGTGCCGAAGAATAGAGCGAAGGTCGTCCGATACATCATATTTTGCCTATTGGATTGCGCTTAGTTGGTGATGATGATCGAATAGAAGCGTTGTGCGTCTTCGCTACTGTCTGGGTCGATAATCTGCTGGACGGCACCGTTGCCTGCGATGACTGTGCCGAGGTCGTTCCAGTTGTTAACGGTTCCTGCGCTCGTCAGGTCGTTGGTCCATTTGATCTGGTAGTAATTGCCTGAATAGCTTGGGAAATTGAGTGCGATGTCGTCGTCCACGATGGACGTGGTGACCTCGATTGGGACGATGGGCTCCGGCTCTGTTACCAATGTGGCGGTACTGGTATCGATACGAACTTTGTCCAAGCTGGTGTGCACGGCCAAACCGAAGTCGATCTGATAATCGGTGACGATGTATTCGCTGAGATCCCAGAAAAAGCTAAAGACGGTGATCTCGATGTCACCTTGTCCTTCGATATAGATCGTGCCATCCGAGGCATGGTTGGAGCTATCGGCTGCGATTCCCGTTTCGCTACCAGTCACTTGGAGCAGCGGCTCTAGATTGAGGAAGTCTTTGCTGCCCCAGATGACGAACTGTAAATTGAGCTGTCCTAGATCATTGGTAGAACTGCCATAAATTGAAAATTTGGTATCCAGCGAATAGCTGTAAATATTAAGTGTCGAGGAGGGGAAGCCAGCTCCCGTGGTTTCACTTAGGCTGCCGTTGGTCCCGTTGGCGACATCGGGTGTGGCGTTGTTGGTGGTGATGAAATGCTCCCATTCGGAGTATTGAGTGATGCCATCGTAGTTGGGCTCATCGAAGTCTGCCCACTGGGCATGGACTGTGTGTGTCGCTATGCTGGCAGCAGCGAGTAAGCATCGAATCTGGTAGGATATTTGCATCGTGCAACTTCGTTTAATGGTAGTCGAGTGGTGTGAATTCTGTAGCGCCATTCAAACAGCCAAGAAACACCGGACCTCTCGGTCCGATGCCTCAGTGCTGAAGAAAACTGTGTGCGCTTGAGCTACTGGATACGCCGGCGGCGTGTGACGCAGCCGGCGATTGCTGCGATTCCTGCGAGCAATGCAAAGTTGCTCGCTTCTGGAATGACTGAGCCCGCTAAGATGGCTTCGCTGCTGTCGAGTTGCAGTGCATAAGTTTGAGTGTGCGCTGCGACGTCGTAGCTGATGACGTATTCACTAATGGTGTCGCCGATACTGCTGAGGTCCCATTGGAAAAGTATATTGGAGGAGTAAATCGTTTCGCCTCCGAATTCATTGGTGAAGCTTCCGTTTGTAAGTGCAGTGTAGTCGGCCGTGAGTGATTGGCTGCCGCCGTTGTAGCTGAGTGTGGCGACGTAATTTGTCCAGTCGTCTTGTAGGCCTGCATCAAATTGGAAGATGACTGTGTTCACGTCGTCCAAGCTATCGACGGAGCTGCTAATGCTGAAGCTGCCGGTATCCGAAGAATAGATACTAGTGTTGCCTACATAGCCGGCGCCCGCAGTTTTACTATAAGCTCCGTTACCTGTGGAGCCACTGGTGTTGGAGTCAACCGCATCGGGCCATGCTGCGTAGCCGGGGTAGCTGCCGCCGTAGCCAGCAATGTCCGTATTGGTGGAGTTTAGATTTTCCCAGCCTTCGTATTCACTGTCGGCGCTGTTAAACGCAGAGATGTCGGAGGGAGTTCCAGAGCTTGTCGGAATGCTATTGATTGCATGGGCGCTGCTGCTGATCGCGATCAGGGCGCTTGCTAGTTTGAGTAGGTTTGTAGTCATCATTGATTTAACTTTATGTTTTCAGGGATGCCTCGCTGAGCTGGTAGGGCCGCGGCGTTGCAAAACAATAAACTAGCATATTGATCGCTTTAAAAACTACTCCGACACGGAGTAAAAAAGCCCCATATTTGAAATTTGGGAGATTTTATCCGTAGTAACTGGCTTTGGGCGGGCCGGATGAATGGAAGTCGTTCGGATATTTGTTAATCTGAATTCTTGCGATCTTTGTCTCGAAGTGTTCCTCTCGCGTGATTATGCAAAAGATCGAATTTTCCGATACGCCCAAATTTCAACAAGCCCTCAGAACATTCTGCGAGCAGGCGATCGTCGCAGGTGATGTTACCGATGTGGTTTCTGCGGTGCTGGCTGAGGTGCGTCAGCGTGGGGATGCCGCAGTGCTCGATGCGACCAAGAAATTCGATGGGGCACAACTGAAGGCCAATCAGATGCGAGTCACTGCTGAGGAGCTGAAGGCGTCGGTCAAATCTTTGAGTCTTGCCGATCGTAAGGCGATTCGCGAATCGATCGCGCTGGTTAAAGAATTTCACAAGCAAACACTGCCCAAAAACTGGAAAGCCAAAAACGCACAAGGCGGGATCGTGGGGGAGCGCTTTTATCCGATCCAACGTGTCGGCCTCTATATTCCTGGCGGGAATGTGCCATTGGTGTCGACGGTCGTGATGACGGCTGTGTTGGCCAAGTTGGTGAAATGTCCGGAGATTGCGGTCTGCACACCGCCGAATGCGGAGGGGCAGATCGCACCTGCGATGTTGGCGGCGCTTTCCATGATCGGAATCGACGAGGTTTATAAAGTGGGGGGCATTCAAGCGATTGGTGCTATGGCGTACGGCACTCAGACGGTTCCGGCTGTGGATAAAGTGTTTGGGCCGGGCAATGCTTTCGTGATGGAGGCCAAGCGTCAGGTGTTGGGCACCATCGGGATCGATTTATTACCAGGGCCCAGCGAAGTGATGATTATTGCGGATTCCGGAGCCAATCCGCAGCATGTTGCGGCCGATTTGCTCGCGCAAGCGGAGCACGGCAGTGGCAAGGAGATCATTTATTTCGCCACCACCAGCAAAGCGCTGCTCAAGAAGGTAGAAAAAGCCATTGCGCAACAAATGCCGTCGCTGACGCATGCGGAGAAATGCGCCAAGGTGCTGGAGGGGCGCTGCCTGGCGGTCACTTGTAAGAAATTGTCTCAAGCTGCTGAGGTGGCCAACTATATTGCCCCCGAGCACTTGGAGCTGCAGGTTGCTGACAAATCCATCGAGCCGCTGAGTAAGCAAATCACGACTGCGGGAGCCATCTTG
>CEUD01125575.1_pt1 | contig 24636 bp, 16 predicted proteins | sample 356481 | NCBI WGS metagenome assembly CEUD01 (sample SAMEA2623314, study PRJEB7988) | marine metagenome | isolation source: saline water (ENVO:00002010), including | reverse complement strand
CTCCGAGCACGCAGTTGAATCTCCGTTCTCAGCCGCGGCCGCGGAATCGAAAACATAGGAAGCTTGCTGTTGTATCATTTTTTTCGCCATATCAATACGAGAATGAGAACTATTGTGGCTTACAAGCCTCATGCATTGCGCCAAATAAACATAACCTTTCCAGATTTTGACAAATGAAGCTCTCGAACGTTCGACTCTCACTCCACGACTGGGCCAGTTTACAAAGTGAACTGATATGGGCCTACGATCACAGACCCGCCTCAAGCTCACGCCAAATGCATAGCGATCATACGCGCAGGAACTGGGCTTGGTTCATACGCACTGGAAGCGTTCTTATCAGTGGAAAGTCAGGCGAATACAAAGCGGATGCAGGCGAATGGCTTTTGCTACCAGCAGAGTGCCACAAGCAAAATTTCAGCTCCGATGCCTCGCTCATCTCACTCAAGTTCAGCTGTCAATGGCCGACTGGTGAGAATATCGTAGCAAGCCCTCAAGCCTTAATCATTAAAGATTGCGAACAACCACGCATGAAGGAAATTGCTAGTTCACTCGCGCAAATGTTTAAAGAAAGTTTCCCGAACCAAAAGCATAAGGAATATGCACGACAAAGTGTCGACTACAGGCAATTCACACAACTCCAACGAGTGTTTCAAGATTGGTTGCAAGTCTGGCTCACGGCACGATTATCCAATGGAGACCAGATCGCTCGGCAACCTGGAGACACCCGTATTCTAAGTGCTCTTCGCACACTCAATGACGCCCCATTAAATGCAGGCTTCCCCAAGGCATCTCTATCTACACTAGGGATAGGCATGGCACAACTAAACCGACTCTTTAAGCATGAGATGAAAATGAGCCTGCAACAACACTGGGAGCGTCGCCGAATAGAGTTTGCTCGATCCCGCCTCGCCGATAGTGAACAAACACAAAAATCCATCGCCTATTCTTTAGGCTTCAGCGATGCAGCTCATTTTAACACTTGGTTTAAACGACACACTGGCATACCTCCCGGACGCTACCGAACAGGCTACGCCGCCATTTAACAGAGTGCACGCAGTCAAAGTTGGGACCGACCTTCTATAGACACTGCACATACACTTTTCCTAAACTGCGTCGGTGTCATGCCTGCGATACGACTAAAGACCTTGGTAAAATACCCACGATCCGTAAAGCCCGACAAAGCCGAAGCCTCCTCGACGCTCACATTCAGATTGCTGAGAATCTCTTTGGCTAAATTAACCCGACATTCGCTAATATAAGTCACGAGTCGTTGTTCAGAGTATTTAGAAAAGACACGTGAAAGATAATCAGGGTTAATTTGCATATGTTCGGCAAGCAGCGATACGGAGAGATTGGCATCCTGCAGATGCTCATAGATCAATTGCTTACAATTATGAATGATAGGGTGCTCCCCCGCCCCGATGTGCGGTTGCTTCAATATCAGCATTAGTTGCAACAAGATACTCTGTAATAAACTCTGACTTAAAGCTGTAAAACATGCAGAATTCCTAAGGGCATTTTCACATAGTTCATTTAACATCTGTAGCACAAAGGCATTCTTATGGTGATCAATATAACTATTTGCTATGTTGTACTGCTTTTTCGAAGGATTGGCACAACGCGTGTAAGCATGAAACACATAGCGCTGATTAGTGAGATTGGTATAGATGTGAGCGTAGCGACTACGATTATACAAGCGTTTCTCCAAATGTGGTGTCTTCGCCTGAATGATCAAGATCTCACCGACATTGACTATTGTTTCACCACTGGGATGAGTAACTAAGTTCCTCCCCTCTAACTGAAAAAAGATTTTAGGTCGCTGGCTAATCACTAAGCCTGCCGATACCTCTGCAGGCTCGGCAATCACCTTCAGAACCTGTCGTCCTTCGCGGACCATTTCGATGTGATGTCCGATCAAACCCTGTAAATAGGGCAACAAGCCAACCCTTCCAGAGCGAACATCCCACACTTTCCACTGTTTCAGTTTCATATCAGAATTTTACCCTTATTATCAGAAGCTTACCCTTAACAGTAAACAGTTTTATCCATTAGCTTTGCATACCCTAAGCGGCGTTGACCGCAAACATCATAAAAAATGAAAACTCCAACTCCAAAAATTAAGATCGGTTTTATGGGCCTGCGCCCCTCTCGCTTTGGCATACGCGGCTTTGCGGTCCCCAATGAAGCAGACGAACTGGTCCCAATCCCTGGCATCGAATTCACCGCACTCGCTGATATCAATGCTGAATCCGGCCAAGCAGCTAAAGAACTTTTCGGATTTAAACGCGCCTACACTGACTACAGAGAAATGCTTAAAAATGAGGATCTGGATGCCGTCGTTATCACGCTGCCAACCTCCTTACACAAACAAGCAACGCTCGACTGCTTAGCAGCCAATGTACATGTGCTCTGTGACAAGCCACCCGCCAATGATTACGAGGAAATGCTCGAAATTGCCGCTGCTGTCGAACGCAGCGACAAACAGTATATGTTCATTCGGCAGTCACGCTTCAGCGCTGTGGCACAAGCAACCCGCCAGCGCATACAATCAGGCGAGCTGGGAGACGTGTATGCAGGAGAAACAAAATGGATACGCACACGTGGGGCACAAGTGCGCGGAGACACATGGCGCACGAATAAATCCAAGGGGGGCGGCGTCCTAATCGACTTAGGCATCCACGGTCTTGACCTACTCTGGTATTGTATGGGCAATCCAGTTCCAGTGGAGGTATCCGCGTCGGAGACGCCTGCCTTTAAGCAGTTTGCTCCAGATCCCGAGCAATACACAGCAGACGATAATTTTTTCTTTTGGATACGCTTCGAAAATGACGCAATCATTCAAGGCAGCTTTGCATTCGGGATGAATCAAGTCGGGCCCAAAGGTTGGAAGAAACCCGAGCTCGATTACTCAGACGAATGGCAAGTGAACCAGATATGTGGCACTCAGGGCGGCATCGATATTGTAGGCGGCAAGCTAATAACTGGCTCCTCAACAGACTTTGAGCTCTCTCAGCTTCCAGTGGATCCTGCACTTGAAGGCATTAATCCGATGATTACGCAGGCAAAGCATTTCGTGGAATGCATCCAGCAAAACAAAAAGCCACAAAATTCCATAGAGCAAGCGGTTCAACTGATGAAAATGCTGAGCGCGCTTTCTAAGTCAGCTGAAATGAAACGCACCATTCGCTTAGACGAACTTCTCACATCAACCGAAAACTAGTATGTCGAATCAAGAAAAACCGAAATATATCATCCCAGAAACTGGTCACGTCTCACAAGACAGAGATCGCACACAACCCAACTATGTCGCCCCCGGAAGCGCAACACAGCCACCGAGCGATGCGACCGTGCTCTTCGATGGCAGCAACTTGGACCAATGGCGCATGCGTGATGGATCTCCTGCGACCTGGACCGTGAAAGATGGCTATGCCGAAGTACTTGTCGGCAGTGGCAACATTTTCACCAAAGAAGTTTTTGGCGATGTGCAATTGCACTTGGAATTTGCCTCGCCCACCGAAATCGAAGGCGACGGTCAAAAACGCGGCAATAGCGGCATCTTCTTTTGCGATGACCGCTACGAAGTACAGATACTTGATAACTACGAAAACCCGACCTATCCAGACGGCACTGTAGGCGCAATTTATTCACAATACCCGCCTTTGGTAAACTCCATTCGCAAGCCTGGTGAATGGAATAGCTACGACATTATTTGGCATGCTCCGGTTTTTGACGGTGCCCGCTTAGTCAAAGCTGCCTATATCACAATTCTCTTAAATGGTGTTCTTGTACAATCGCACACAAAGGTCCTGGGCGACACGAAAATCAAACCAGGCGAACTACCTCACTATACCGCACACCCATCTGCAGGTAGTATACAATTGCAGCACCACAAAAACCCAGTGCGCTTTCGCAATATTTGGGTGCGTCCGATTTAGCTCCAACGACACCGTATCGCCCAATATAAGCGATACGGTGCATCGTTCACTAGTTCAATGAACAATAAAAAAGCGGAGATCCGAAGATCTCCGCTTTTACCCTATTTATTATTACCCTAAAATTACTGACGGCGACGAACCATGCCCCAACTAAGTGCAAGTAAGCCAGCTAACAGCGCATATGCAGAAGGCTCCGGAACGTTCGACAAGTAAACATTATCGATAATAAAATCCTGCGCACTGCGACCACGTTCGAAGCGCAGTTCATTGAGCGCAGTGAAACCGCTCTGCAGACCAGTAATACCAACTTGGCCGCCGACAACTGTGCTGTCCGTTAGATTATTGACCGTGATCGAATAGCTCGCATCCAAATCCCCCGAGAGCGTCACTCGATAAACATCTGATTCATTGATCAGCTCATTCTGCGTAGCCATGTTTTGCCACGCACCATCATAATACTGCATGGTTCCGTTCGCTGAACCATCCCATAAAACACGCCAATTGACCACAGACTGTCCACTCTCGCGCAAAGTGAAATTCATAATACGGTCGCCTGAATTCGATGAGTTCCCAGTCATCAACTGCTGAAAATCAAATGCGAAGGTGAATGTATCCGTAATCGTACCCTCTGATGAAAAAGTATTTCGTAGGGCAGTCGAGCTGTCGCTACCAGCGCTTCCTAATAGAACGGCCGCAGTCGTGCCATCTAGCCCCGCAACTGATGAGAAATCATGATCGCCTTCACGCGTCCAACCACTGACAGCACCGCCAGTGTAGCTTTCGAAACCTTCGTCAATCAATATGTCGGCGCTGGCGATAGAGGCAGTCGCGAACAGAGTTAAAGTAGTCATCCTAAAATCCATGATCTAAACATTCTGCGCATGCTCTATTCTTTCAAACGCAGCGCAAGTTAAGCTATTCACTCAAATTCGCCTGCGCTCAACGACTCTCCTAAGCTGAGATCAACAGCATGCAGGCATTTAATATGTGGGAAAGGGCTCGCTGGGCTTCGTTTCCTTCCACCAACGGAGCACAGAGATGCCCTCATCGCTATTCATACTATTATAAAGAAGCGAACGCTCTCGCGAGAGTGCATTCTCCACTCCCAAGGTCGCATTTAAACGCTCGACCGAGATCACACGATCATTGGCACGTGAAGCATCTTGAGCTTTCTGCAGACTAATTTTCCACGCACGGGAGACTCCTAGGTCAGGGTTGTCCAACACTTCGGAAATACGCTGAGATAAGCCAGTGTAGTCAATATCCCCTGACATGAACAACTTTATGGTCGAAGCCCAAGTATTGCGAATGGAAGAAGGGATGTCACTGCTGTCAAAACGCATCGCTAACTGCTTTGGGGCACCGTGCATATCAGGCACAAATGCATCCATCGCGTCAGGCGGCACGGTATTCACAATCACCGGTAGCCAGCCTGCGCGTTGATTAAATTCTTCATTAATGCGATGAGAGGACAGGAACTTCAAAAAGTCCAAAGCCCAATCAAAATGAGGGGTTTGCTTATTGATCGCCAGCGGCACCCCACCACCAATGTTGGCCTCAGTCATACGCATCGGTAGTTGCGCATACCAGCGCTCATCTTCAGCAGGCATGGGGCGCAAACCAAGTTCAACCTCAAAGCGATCTTCCGGACGATCACGGCCTGCAATACCTGACAATATACTCTGCGCATCCCACCCGCCAGTCGTTATCATAGCTGCATTGCCCATTACGAAACGACGTAGAGCTTGCTCACGGTCCAGCCCCAGGAAGCCCTTCGGGTAGAACGAAACGATCGTCTGCATGAAATCGAAGTACGCTTGAAAAGTGCTATCTTCAAAATCCCATAATTTACGATCAAAGCCTGAAATCACCTCTATCGAACTGAGTGTAGTGCCAAGATCGAAATCTAAACGTTTCCAGTGGTTGGCAAAAAATTCACTTTCGTAGCGTAAGATTACATTATTATGTGGATAGATACTCGCTGAGATTGGAACTAGATATTCAAGCCCTTCAGCCTCGGCATAAGCCTGCACTGCGGCGCAATAAAAGATCCATTCCCCCATCGTCTCGGGGATCGAGGGGCCCTGCACCCATTGCTTGGCACGCTCGAGTGGTAAAAAACCATCGGGCTGCCCCAATGAGCGATCTAAGTCAGTCATCCATTCTGGCAGAGCCTCGCGCGCAAATGTCTGGTACGCGTAGGCCTTTACCGCCTCCATTATAGCCATATTATAGAAGACTCGGTTCCCCCCAGCCGTGCTGACAGGAATCGCAAAGAAATCACTCAAACTCTCCACGTAACCGCCTTCTAAACCATCAAAAAAGGTATCCCGCCAAGGCATACTGGCAATGGATTGCGAGAGCTCATCGGACAGGTCTTGGATTTGATAAGCCTTCTGGTTGTAAGGATTCGGCTCGTTCACAAACTCTCCAATCGGCGCATAAAACCGTGCCAAAGCATTGCCTCGAATAATAGTCGTCTCGCCCTTGGTCGCAATATCAGGTGCGGTGCCACTAATGAGGTGCACATTCATAACCTGATTAAAGACACGCTCTGGAATCGGCTCTTGCTCGATGCGCACATTGGCCTCTCGCACATGGGGCAAGGCATTATACGTATCCATGGCCCATTGCATACTTTCCCGAAAGCCTGGCTCTAACTGCCAGTGCGCCACGCGGATAACTTTTAAGCCCCCCGCTTCATCACTGGAGCCACCTTCGGATGCAATCAGAAAGAAGCGTATCGCGCTCACCACGAAGGCGCCCACTAAGATAATAACGGCAATCCAGCTCGGATTGAATTTTCTAGATGTATTACTCATTTTTTCTACAGTAGGCCTTAACGCCCAAAAGTCGTTTCTGGTAATTCAGGAATCGTGATTTCTGCGGCCGGGTTTTGCTCGGCGATCGCAAGCAGACGCTGCCGTGCAACAGTCGTATAAACACTGCGAGGATAGGCATCGATGAGTTTGGCATAGCTGCGAGCTGCTGTCATCGCCTGCCCGACGTCTTCTGTCAAAAGGCCCAGCTGCCACAGAGATACATCACCATCGGAGGCACGTGGCAGACCGGCATCGACGGCCTTTAAATAAGGCTGTATCGCGGCATCATGATCCTTCAGATAAAAAGCGTATAGCTGAGCGATGTATTGTGCATACAGGCCCACCCAGCCGGAGTCTAAATTTGGCAACCGTTCCTCCAAGAGTTGTATCGCTTGACGCACTGAAGACTCCTCCAGCTCCTGAGCGTAGGTTTGTGCCAAATTTAAAGTCGCCCTGACAGCCATATCCGAATTGGGAAATTCCTGTATCACCTGGCGATAGTAGTCACGCGCCGTCTCGACATCAGGTTCATCATGCGGAAAATCTTTGATCTCTGCCATACGGCCTAAATCAATTAAGGCGCAACTCGCATAAAGTGATTGAGGATAGCGCTCGATCAGCTCTTGTAAGGCAGCCTTGGCCACAAGCACATTCTCTTCCACGGGTGGACTGTCGTGCCATGCAGACAAGGCGTAACTGTATGTGGCAAGTGTCCACAACGTCTCATCGGAAACATCCACTTTAGGCTGCGCTTGAAGTAAAATCTCGCGTGACTGCTCAAAATCAAAAATTTGCAAGGCTTTGACTCCAGCTTGCACTTGCTCTTCCACACTCAGCTCAGAGGCCTCGGGCCCGCCGCAACCAACTAGCAAAGAGGCTCCAAGCATGGAACCAAAGCACAAGCTCCTAGCTTGCGAGCGCAATATTCTATAAAAGTGACAATTCATTACCTTATTTTTCTTGTTTAAAAGCATTTTGAATTAGCTCGAACACAGGTTTCTTTTCGCCCTCAGGTCCCACGAGTCCCTTACGATTCCAACCCTTCTGAAATGCATTGGCGCGCAGTGTACTGCGAAAATCTTTTAAAACCCATGGCGTCCAGCCGCTCAGTTTTTCGCAGCGCTCAAACATTGCGATTTGTTCTTCGTAAATAGCTTTTTGACTATCTAGGTTCCAAAGTTCATCCGATGCGCCATGACGACCTAAAGGCCCCGCAGCGCCAAACTCAGTCACAAAAAGTGGCTTACTGCCGACGACTATGTTTGCCTGCGGCAATTCCTTCACCGGCGGATTATACCACCCTCCGTATTCATTCAAGCCAACCACATCAACGTGCTCATAGATGGAATGTTCCACACATTCCACATCGTATTGATTATTCTGAAAAGGAGCATTGAAAGCGGCTGTGGCCGGAATGGATGGGTCCAGTTGCTTGATCTCTTTAAAGGCTGCCCCCATAACGCGGCCCCGCCCAGGCAACTCCCAGGTTTCATTCGCCAGCGCATGACAAAGCATACACGCATGCCCACGGCTAAGTTCCACCATGCGTTTGGCACTCTGCCGAATAATGGACTCCGTCCGTGTATCGTTGTAAGTTACCTCCCAATACACGGGGATCTCATCCCACACCAGTAGCCCGCGACGATCGCATTCCCGCAACCAGGCTTCATCATAGGGATAATGCGCAAGTCGCATAAAGTTACACCCCGTCTCTTGAGCTAGATCCAGCAAATCTTGGATGTCTTGTAGATTCCTTGGCTTGCCTCCCTCCGCACCTAGGCGCTCTTCATGCAAGGCGACTCCTTTTAAATAAAAAGGCGCTTGGTTCACACGCAGCTCCGTGCCGATACACTCGATCTGCTTAAAACCAATTTCTTGTTCAATTTGGTCAACTGTCTGACCGTCTTGGCGTAAACTCATACAAGCCGCATATAGGCGCGCCTTGCCTGGTTGCCATAGCTCAACGGCCAATTCACTTAAATCAAAGGCCCCACTCGCTTGCTCGACTGAGATCGATTGCTGGTAGTCCAGCTCTGGAATCTCCAGTGTCAATGTATGCCCTGGCCATTTGCGGTCACTTGCTTGTAACTCGTAAGCATACTGTCCATTAACAACAGTCAGCTCTCCCTCACCGCGCAAAATTTGCGTCGAGTGATACGCAGCGCTGGCAATAAAACGACCGGGCATCGTCATCAACCGCACCGAGCGAATCAGCCCTCCGTAGTTAAACCAATCATAGCGCTCCGAAGGAATGCGGTGCTCCGCGCGTCGCGCATCCACCCGTATGACCAAAAGGTTTTCATCCTGCACTTGCTCTGAATCGATCTCAAAGCTCAAGGGTAGAAAAGGCAGTTCCGCAGAACCGATTTGCTGTCCATTCCACCACACATCCACGGCATAATTCACCCCATCCAATCGTAAAAACAAACGCTGCCCTCGTAGGAGCGCCTCCTTTTCTACCGCTGAAATCGTAAGCTTACGAGCATACCAACCGAAACCTTCGAAGAGCAGAAACTCTTCTTTCTGAGTATTCCAATCGCCTGGAACAGAAATACGATCAAAGCCATCGATATCATATTCAATCGCACGATCTTCCTCTTCTGGTTTCAATCCTTCGAAAACATTCCGACTGCGCTTGAGCCCAAAGGCCCCCATATTATCTGCGAAAAAGCCCCACTCACCATCTAACAAGCGACTGGCTCGATCATTCAGTTGTAAGTAGCCGGCGTCGCAGCATTCATTTACTTTTTTTGAAGACATATGTTTAATAATAAAGTTTTTTGATCTCGATCTGTTCATCCACACCAGCTTCATTGGTGACAAAGACCAAAGCAGAGCGCCCGGAGCGGACCGACCACGAAGACGAGTAAGCAAGCTTCAAATCGTTTGGCTGCTCACTGACTTGAATTGCCATAGCGATCGACTGCCCTCCCGAAGCAGTGATACCCGTCGTCATTGATTTTTCACTATGCTTAGCCACACTGAACCGTTCCGATCCAAATTTAACAAAAACTGGGAAGTCAGATAGATTGATGAAACGATACGTATTTTCCTGCGCTTCATCTTTAGAGAATCTAAACGGTAACAAACGGTAGCGATTCTGCTGCGAGGCCGGGTCTGCAATAAAAATCAGCAGTTGCTCTTGTAAACGACCAGCAGGCATATACTCCGCGGCTAATTCTTTGATTGGCTTTCCGGCATCGTCGGTACCAATAATACGAAAAAACTGCACAGGAAAGGTGCCACGGTATTCATAGACTTTCGACGGTGAGCCATTCGGTATCCACATTTTCACCAGTTCACCATCCACACCTTGGTAATGTAGGTCTTTAATCGTGCGACTCCAAGCAAGAGTCGAAAACTCAGCGCTCTGAATTGGCTGCTGAGTCATTCCAACTGAGGAAAACGCGACTACTAATAAGAATGTAAAAGAGATTCTTCGTATCATATATTTTTTTGCATTAAATTTGTTCGGGATCCAACCAAGTAAAGGATATGATCTTAAATTGACGTCCAAACGAACTGCTCGGCTGAATCCACTCATCCATCGGATCTGCGTCGACCGCGACCTCGTCATTCTTCACAGGGCTTGGAACACGCTGCACTTTGGCCTCACACCAGACGCGGCCCGTCACTTGATTCGTCACAGGGTTCACCACGTCACCATAGGACCGTATGGTAAATGTATCAGAACGAACAGTTAAAATAGGCGCCAGATGCTGCAGTAGATCCGATTGCAGTAGATACCCAGGAAAACCCATGCTACTATGATCGCCACTGGATAAATTATCTACAAAAAAGTTTGAAATATAGTCAAAGGCTACAACGGGCTCGCCTGATACGCCTGATGGAAGATTACTGTTCACACCATCCAGCGTAGAGGTGCCATCAAGTGCCGCTTGCAGCAGTCCTTTTTTACCCGCTTCAGAGTCTTCCAATTTCCGATTCACGAACGAAGCCAGAGACAAGAAAGGGCCACGTTCTTTGATAAGACTAACGATAGATTCGGCGAGCTTGTCTACTTCACTACTGCTTAATCGACGATAGCCATTCCAAAACCGATCATTCGTGCTAGCATCTCCCTTGTTAAAGCCCTCAAAATAAGGATAATACATACGCGAGTAGATCGCATCATTTTCTGTAAGAAGCCTTGCGGGGTCCTCCATGTAATCGCTAATCGGAATTTCTAAATTCGACGTGCTGGATAAAACCGCTTTCCAAGCCTGTACCGAAGTGGAGTTGACATTAAACGCTCCATTCACCCACATCTCTGATGCTGGACGATAAATGGCATTTTCAAAATCATCATCGGCTGTATCATATAGCGCGATACGATTATAACGGTCGATATCCTCCTCGGCCGATGCAACAAACTCCAACCGAGGGTTTAACACTACATCTGCGAGAGCTTTACTCCCCTCTTCTGAGTCGTCCTTTGCAAGAGCCTCCCGCAGTATATCGCGTGATTCTTCTGTATAAGGCATTTCAATACTGGAAAAGAAAAAACCATCCCACAGCTGCTGATTGACCAAATAAGGTAGATCAAAATAAGTCAGATTCTCGACACCATCGAAGCCCTGATCATCAAAGCCCCTAAAACGCTCTTTTTCCAGCGGGATACGAACATTTGCATAGGAGGTGCCTGCAATGTAGGTCGGATCGAAATGATAACGTCCCAGATTGGCATGTTGTAACTGCCCGAGGGACAAGAGTGGCTCACGAGGACGATCAAACAACACAACAGAACGCTGCCCCCCATTCGTCTTGTTGTTTTTACGCCCCCAGTAACCATATCTCACATCTGAGTCCAAGCCTGGAACATATTCTGGCGGCACATCATTTTGCCCCAAAGCCTCAACTTCATATAAGCTGAGATAACGACTGCTCCCATTATCACCATCCCATGCGGAGTTGATATGCAGCGCACGCATATTCAGATCGACTAAATTACGAAGGGCATCGGTCTCCTCCCCACCTTGCCGTTCAGTTGTGCGTAAATTAACTACTAAAGTTCCAAACGAATCTTGTTTAGCCGCATCTTGGAAATTTTGGAAGCTGGTTTCATAAGTCTCCGGCTGATTGCCACTACCCTGCTCCCAAACATCTACAATTTTATTATAAGTTTGGCCAGCAGCTGTCGAATTCGTGTAACTACGTATAGCTCCAAAATCTTCATACTCAATCTTGAGGTCCACCTGAACTCCATCGCGTACTGCTTCAAGTAAGAATTCTTGCTCCCCCGGCTTACCAGGCTCCAGATCACCCTCGTCATTTACGTCATCCGTATTGGTTGTGAGTCCCCACTGCGGATGCCAACCATACTCATTATCCCCCCTGTCCTTTTTAGCCTGCTCCACACTAATGGCACCAGCAACACCTGCGGGGTTAGGATAAAACTCATCTGACACCTTACTTAATGGGAAGTAAAGCCCTCCTACAACATCCCATTTCACAGACAGATTATTGGTTTTATATTTACTCTTTCGGGTTTTAGCAAAACTGAAACCGTCGAACGAGTGGTGCAATATTTCCCCCGGCCCGATCGTACTATCGGCCATCGCCAAAAGGTGAAAGCCTTGATTGTTCGCATCCTGTAACTCCATCAAATAGAACTCAACATCCACACTGCCTCCATGAAGGTGCAGAGTGAGCGTAATTTTAGGATTAAGTGTAACCACAGTTCTGAAATCACTCCCAGCTAACCTAGTATTATAAGGATTGTAGAGCGACAAAACAGGCTTAAACACAATGACTGGAACCTGAGTCCCTCCGTCCTCTGGATCCACTAGTCCTAGTGCGTATGAAATACGGAGTTGAGAGATAAGCGGTGTCGCTAAACTCGAAGCTTGATAATTATCTCCTGCAGTAAAGCTAGTATCCGAAGTATACTGATACGGCATACCTGAACTTATATATGGATCAGAATGCCGTTTTGTACTACCTTCCCAATGCGAGGTAAAAACTGGCTGCTCATTCTTGCCCGGCAATTTCCGTTTAGCCAATCTAAAATGAATGTAATCATCCTTAATTCTAGACGTGTCACTAGCAGGCCAATATTGCTGATAGTAATCACGAAAGATCTCCCAGTTCGGACCGCTCCAGTTGGCAATTTGATCAGCGATGAGCTTATCCCCGACAAAATAATACGGCTCGGGCGTCATCGGATCCGCTGCTGCTACATCTGAGAGCGCCTGAGATTTAAACACCGTATCTGGGAAATGCAGCTCGAATGAATCCAGAACTTCAAAGGCCTGCGTCAAATCACGTTTAAGTGCACCATCTTTAACATCCACTAGCAAACCTTTTGACCAAGTAGTCAAATCATGCGAACGCACTGACGTAAAATCACCTGCATCGATGGAACCGTCGGAAAGCCAATCGCTCATTTGCGAAGACAAGGCGAAAACACGCTCCAAAGAATCGTCATTCACTGGATAATTAGCCAAGCTGTCTAATGCCTCGACGCCAGTTCGTTGTGGAACCAAGAAAGAACGCAGTTGCTCCTGCTCTCTTACATTCGCATTCGCTTCATCCGAGCTAGCGTATGGATCAGAAATACTGACAAGTGCTTTCGAATTCTCACCCGAAATCCAATAGCCGAAGCGACCTGCCACACCGCCCGAACCATCACTCAACAAACTAGGTGGAACGGTTACAGCTTTCACGTCAAATTCGGAATTTGACGATGCCATTTCAATCGAAGTTTCTAATTCATCGTTGGGCGCTTGCACTGCTTCATCTGCGGGCTCCAAACCTTGATTGCCTGAGACCATCCAGCTGGCGCGTGACATTTTTTCCTCCGCGGTTAAAGTATCCCAATCCGCCTCCGTCGTATCCCAAACCCCCATCCAATACGGGTTCTCCATCGCATCGACCGAGATCCCCGTATCACCTGTCAAAATATCTGCACGGGCAGTTATACGTTGGTCAGGCCCTGCTGACTTTTGCAGTTCCCCCATTGCGACCATGAGGCCCAAATAGGCATTTTGCCGCGCAGCCATCATTTGTTTACTCTGATTAGCCGAAGCGCTTTCGACCTGAGCCAAAGATACAAAAGCCAATAAGATCAGCAAAACGAAGGCCATCAACGATAGCGATATAACCAAGGCAAAGCCCGACGAGCCCCCCGTCACTGAATCAGTAACGAGTAAGCGAGATCGGCCGCTATGGCGGGCGTGCTTTGTAGAGGGGCAATTCATCGTAGCGAGATGGTGGTATTAAAAAAGGGGGACCGGCAGAGGGTATTCACAGAAAAAATTAAGTACCGAGTCATGGAATCTAGGCAACATTCATTGAACGTAAAATGTCAGCCACAGTTAACCTATTAAACCGCACGAATAAAGCAACGCATTATCCTCAGAGAGCCCTTGTTACAATAAACAAGTTGCCTTAGGCGCGCGACACCAAATGATCTATATAAATCCCAAACCTGACTCTAAATAAAATGTCTACATATCGTAATCTAACTGATTCTGGAATTTTAAGCGACGGCAGCATTCCCTGTGCTGCGAGCCTCAACGCTCGCCTACAAAGTGAGCACAGTCATTGGGTGCTCCCCGCCGGCACATATACTCTAGAAGAGGCGCTCAAAGTTCCCTCCGGCACGCACCTAAAGCTTGATCCGAAGGCCGTGCTACGACTCGCCGATGGAGCTGCGACACGCAACGAGCACTACTTGATCCGCAATGCTGATCTACAAGGCGGCAACACAGACATTCATATAGAAGGGGGCACATTTGATGGGAACCAAAACGGGAACCCTCGCCCCGAAGGCTTATTAGACGCTGGTTACAGCGGCGCGAGCTTACACTTCGAGAATGTAAGCGATTTCTCTTTAAAGAACATCACCTTCACGAACTCTGAAGCCTATTACGCACGTTTCACTAAGGTTCGTAATTTTCACATCGAGCAGATACGTTTCGACTCCGACAGAGTGCGCCCGAACAACGACGGCATTCACCTCGGAGGCAATTGCCGCGACGGCGTTATACGAGATATACGAGCATTGCGCCCGGCGGTCACCGGCGACGACATGGTCGCGCTGAACGCTGACGACGCACTGCAGCGCACAGAAGTGCACGGAATGACCAATGGACCGATCGAGAATATTCTAATCGAAGACATTCATGCCGAAAGCTGTCACACCTTCGTGCGCATTTTGAGTGTGACCTCTCCCATCCGTAATATTCGTATTCGTGGCCTCCATGGCGGCTGTATGAATTGCGCCATCAATGCCGACGGTGCGCGTCGCTGCCGGGTGCCGGTCTTCGACGAAGCCAACCCACCCTTCGCCGACGGTGTGGGCATCTTGGAGGACATTCACATCTCCGATCTTTTCGTATGGAAAACCAGCCAAACACGACACGCCTTGATCGACATCCATGAGCGCTGCTGGAACGTAAAGATAGACAATTTTCAGCGTCAACGCGAACACGACCAATCACCGGATTCTCCAAGCTTACGCTTCAATCACTTTATCCTGCCTAGCGCGCAACTGGACGAGCAAACCATCCCTGGGCAAGACCTACTCGACCCGAATCCTCCCTTTGAATCTTTCGTCGATCAATTTGACTCCTTGGTGGTGAATCAGACCAAGTCCTAAAAAACTGCTAGCCGCCGCAAGCGGCGACGCCACATAGCAACGAGTCCAACAACAGAGGTCTACTTCGGTGGCGTCTGCGCTTGCGCAGGCCCATCACCGCTGCACCACCAGGAGAAATCATTGACTAAGCATAGATAAGCGAACGAAGGCGCTATCTTGCGTCTTAGGTGCCGTCCACGTTTGATAATACTCGCCAAGCGCAGCGTCAAAAGCCTCGCCAGTCACACCTTCGGTGCTCCAGTCCAAATCCGAGGCCAAGGACGCGACATGCTTGAGCTGATACACAATTTCAGCAGCAGCTTTCTGATAGCCCAAGCGAAACTGCACGCCGCCTTCTCCAGTGACGTCAATGAGTTGTCGAACCGCGTTGTGGGCATCCCCCGTCAGCGGATCAGTGCCTAAGGCACGCTCTGCGGCGTTGCTCAAGCCATCATGATCGGGATCGCCCTCGGAGTCGCGCAGCTCGACTGGTGTTTCTCCCCAGTCGTAGCTCTCGCTCCAGTTTGAGTAATAGCCGTCCGTTAACGTAAGGAAGCTTTTAGCCAGACGTTCACCGAAGATGAGCACACTGGGCGCATCGTAGTGCGAGCCATCAAAGCGACTGAGATCACTGGCATTCACCCAATCGGCATGACTGTCGGCCTCGGCCACGCTCATCTGCGCCGCTTGTATCAGATCGCGGTACGCATCGCCATCTTTCTCAGAAGTGCGGGCAATGATTACAGGCAGCTCAGGGATCCCCAAATCCGCACGTAGGCGTGCGATAAAATCGGTCAAATTGGATTCATAAACTGCTGTTCGCGCTTCAGTCGCATCACTGGCTCCCTGCGCCCAAAAGAGCCCTTTCAGCGTATAGCTGTGCCCGGCATTGGTCAAAAGACTGGTCGCCTCATCGATCTGACGCAGCAGCTCACTGTAGAGTAAGTGCCCACTGGAGGCGTTCGGGTCCCAATCTTCATCTAGGTTGGTGCCCCCTCGTGTGAATTTAATAATTGCTGGATTGCTTTCATTGAATTCCACAAGCGTACGACCAATCCCGATCTCCGGACCAAACACATCGTTGGAAGTCGGCCCCAACTCAGTGTATCCATTGGATTGCTTAATATTAGAAAAAGAGCCAGTCGTATCTGTATCGTAATAGTAAAGCACGGAGGCATCCGCTTCACTCGCCGGAACATTCCCGGCAAAATTCGCACGACCACTGGCATTCGACTGTCCAGATAAGATATACAGATTATAGTGAGTCGGCTCTGCAACATTCTCATAGAGCTTGATGTTCTTAAAGGTCACATCAATCGATGCGTTGGCATCGTCGTCCGCGGTGAACACCAAATAGTTGGTGGTGCCGGTAAAGTAATTCCCAATCGGGATCTGATAAGTCATACTAGCCGCTCCCGCTACATAACGTGGCGAATAATTCCAACCGGCTGCGGCACTGGCACCTTCAGAGCCGCCGACGACAAAAATCCGTGGCGCATTATTAACCGTCAGGTCCTCATCCAGACCAATGGAAACCAACTCACCGGTATCCGGCCCCTCGATCTCAAACTCGAGAACCGTATGAGCTGTGACCGTGTAGGGAAAGGTCAGCGCTTTCCAAGTGTTACCGGTGAAGTGAAGTTCCAAGCCGTTTGGAGAAACCTCTGCGCCACCGACATTGTCCTGATCGGTATGATAGGATACGATCGATCGATCCGACAGGTCGATCGGATCAACTGAGCTCACATTGTAGGCCGTGGACTCACTGGTGCTTCGACCGGCTTCGTCCCCCGCAGGCAAAACAAAGTATAAATTGCGTGTCGTCGCATCAGGTGCCTCCAACAAAACGAGCAAGCTACCCAACTCCTGGGTCGGGTCCGACACGGTCACCTCAGCAGGCTCAACCGATTCATCCAGCATCAACAAGCAGGGGTGATCCACCTCCAGAGTATAACCATTCGGCGTCGTGAAGGATCCCGCCGAGTGAAAAACGAACTGCGTCAGCTCACGTCCCGAATGTCGCACTGCTTGGAGATCCGATGTGTTTGCAAGTATTTCAATCGGGTCCGCGCCACGCCAGCTGTCGAACTCCGGCTTGGTGACCGCGGGCACGACCACGCAGGCATAGCTCTCATCCACCGGCGCAAGTCCATGATCAAACCAGAGCGAGAAGACATCATCCGTGATCGTAGTGGCAGGCAAACTGTCATTAATCTCATACCAGCTGCCGGATTGTGACTTGGCAGCCACCGTGACGTCCCCGCCGGATGGAAGTAAATAGCCCACCCCATCGTGGTGAACCCATTCCAGGTCTGCAGGCGTAAACTCGCCAGTGCCAAGCACGCTTTCCCCCGCAGCGGTGCCAACACTGACATCCCCATCCAGAAAGACCTGATTCACGGTAGTATTCACATCTATACTACCATTGCCACCATTGACCCCGGCACCAAGCATTACATAGGCATCGTCGAAGTAGAACCAGCTCTTCTTCGCGGCCACGCTGTCGTAGCTATGGTCGTATCCCATGGCCCCTACGCTGCCGTTACTGATACCGCCGGCAAATTTCTGTGTGCCAAGATTGCCCGAGGGAGGCACTGCCGGGTCGCGGTGCAGCGTCGTAGTTCCAGGGACGCGCCCCCAATCCCATATCGGGAAGATTTCCAAATACTCCTCCGCATCCTGCATCAGGAAGGTCCCGCCCACGGAAAGGAACTGTCCTTGGCGTCCGTCACCATTGAGGTATTCGGTGCCTTCATTGTGATAACTCCAGAGCTTTGTAGACACTTGATAGCCCTCGCCAGCCTGCACCATAAAGTCCGTCTTCCAAAATTCACGATTCCCAGAAACCTGGCTATCTGCACCATTCACCATGTGCTGGTAAAAGGCTTCGATCTCACTCGCCCGAGGCAATGGGCTGCTCAAGTCGCGAAGATACTCCAAACCATAGACGATCGGATCATGGTAGCGGAGTGTCACGTAGTCATAATTATCATGCGAGATCTTACGATTGGTGATATTGGGATCGAGCACACCATAACGGTTCATCCATTGATGCCCTTCCAGAACATAGTCCTGAACCAGCGCACTCTGCTCTGCTGAAAACTCGAAGGACAAGCCTTCTGTCATCGCTAACCAGAAAGCCATGTCCGTGACATAGTGCGCACCGTAGAAACCATTATACAGCGCAGCACCGTGCTGATAAAACGAGTAATCAATACGCACGCCCTCCTTCGCATTATTATTAGTCACCGATGTGCGCCCCAGCCCAGTCTTATAAGTGGCCTGTACTTTGATGCGATTCAATTGAGCTTCAAGCGCGGACAAATCATTGTTCAAAATCTCAAGGTAGATACGACTAAAGGAAGTATAAATCGTGTTCTGCGACGACCAATACGAATCCGAACGCAGCGCCTTCAACTCGGCCAACCTCGCGCTGCCGGCGGCTAAGACTTCCGACGACAAATCATCATGACAGATCATAAGAATGGAGCCGAGTTGCTGTGCCGTATTCACCTCTTGGTGCCACCAGTTGGAGGAATAGATGTTCGAATCGGACAGCCAATAGTCTAAGCCGTCTTCAATAACCGTCAGAGCCCTGCTATCCTGATACAGGCTGTGCCCCGTCCTATAATACGCGGCCCCGATCGCCCGCAGACGACGGAGGTGAAAAATCGGCGTCCAAAGCGAGGCATCTCGGTCATAATAATTAATGTCCGACCAGGAGCCGTAGTCACCCTCCCCCTCATTCTCCAAAAAGGTATCTAAAAAGGTTTCCGCCTCTGTTACATCGGTCTTAGCCACGAAGTCGTCGTGGATGCGCTGACGTAAGGTATCGATTTCAGTGGCCAACAGTGCAGCCGATGATAATGCGAAAAGAAATAGGATACGGAATAATTGACTCATATATGTCCGAAATTAGGCACGAATAAAGAGACGAGGGGCCTCTACAAGAGACCCCTCAGGTGAAATGATAAACTATAGCGGTCGAAACTTACGTACTTAGCTGCGTCGACGAAGCATAACCGATAAGAGCCCTAGGCAACCTGCAAACAAGGCAAAAGAGGTCGGCTCAGGGATGACAGACAACTGACCAGAGCTCGCTGCAAAATTATAAATATCCCCATTGCCATTTCCATTATTAGCACCGATCGGGTTTTGAACTTTCAAAATAAATCCGACATCATTTGTAGACGCTTGAACAATTGAAGTCACATCAAACTGAATGGTGTCTCCGCCACTTAATCCTACCATATCAATAGTGCCTAAGAGGTTGGTGCTGTTCTCGTAATCGCTTGCAGTCAAACTATCAGGCGTGTTCAACGAGAAGAAATCCAAGGTCGGAAAAACCGTCTGAGCCGCAGCGGAGAATGAATTAAGCTCGACCGAAAAGATTATACTCGAGGCTGCATCGATCTCTGTAGTGAAGCTTGAAATATCAAAAGTCCAAGCTGTCGCAAAGACACGATCATTATCACTAGAATCACCAACTAAGCGTTGATCGCCACTGCCCCTGAGATCATCACCAGTATTATTCTGGGATGCATCATCAATTCTACGGTCTAAAACATCATCAATCAAAACCTCAGCCGATACAGAGCTAAGCGCAAAAGAGAGTATAGATAAGGAAGAAACAATTTTATAAGGAATCATATTTTATTAGGTTAATTATACTACTGACGGAAAATCTGTGAGTGTATGCGTCAAATGAAGTATCCAAACGTAAAACGCAGTATACTAGCGACGACGCATGATGACTGAAAGCAAGCCAAGACAACCCGCGACCAAGGCAAAGGATGAAGGTTCAGGAACAGAAACCAAAAGATCACCGGAACCAAGTTGGGAATTTGAATAACGCACTGCATCGATTGGCCCAGTGTAATTCACGCCCGATACGGTGCCGCCAAGAACGGATGCATTGGCAATATCCCCAATGGTAAATTCCGTGCCTGAATCGTAGATGCTGGTTCCACTGTGTGTCGCGCTTACACTCAACAAGGAATTTCCAGCGGTGGTAATATCCTGCAGATAAAAGGTGATGCCACTGGCGGAGGTATCACTAATATCTACTGAAAGGGCAGCGTAGTAATAATTCCCTGACGTCATGTTAAGTGTGTCATTAGAGACGTTATCGGAATAAATATCATGTCGCCCATCATCGCCGCCATCAGTACTGTAAGCGAACCAAAGGCCATTCTCCGAGGCACGTGTCCCGAAGAGCCAACCGATCCCAGTTCCATCTGTCGACGCATTCACACTATTAAAAGTAGAGGCAAGCACGTCACTCCCTCCCTGATACTGGAAGACGGCTTCGATGGTGAAGGCATCGGCAGTAAACGCATTCGAGCTATTGTCTACGTAAAGCACTTTATTGTTATCATTGGCATCGCTGCCTCCGAAGCTGATATTGCTGAATGGGGTGGCGATACTGCTGTTGGTACCCACCGAAGTCAGCGCACCGGCAGAGCCACCAGTGCTCGCAAGCGAGCCGGCTTCAAAGTCATAATAGACAACCGTTTCCGCAGACACAACCGCAGTAACAAGAGAACTAACAAGTAGATAGGGGGCAATTTTAGGATATGTCATAATTTAAAGAGTGATAAAAAAATCTGCATTCGCAAGCGCTCGCTAGCGTTACACGTAACCCATTCTGCACAAAATAAGAGTTGAATAGATTCAACCCGCAGTACGTTTAAGTATTGGATTCGATCACATTAAATCATGCACTCTAGGTGCCACAAAACTCACACCCCCAACCCTGAATAGATTTGATTAAGAAGACGCGCACACTCACACTGCGGTTCCTGATAAACAGCTTACTTTTAATAGTTGGCTGCTTCAGCACACATGCCGCAGAATATTACATGACGGTCGAAGGCACTGGCGAAAAGGATGGCAGCAACTGGGAGAATGCCCTAGCAAGCAAGGGACTCTTCTCTGTGCTCAACGAAACTTTACAAGCTGGAGACACTCTGTATCTAGGTGGCCCTGAATCGGCTGAAGCGCAGCACTATGGCGATCTGCGCGGCAGTATCAGTAGCAGTGGCACCAAAGAGGCGCGTAAAGCCTTGATCGGTGTGGATCGCGGCTTTGGCGTGCCCAAGTTTGTGGGCAAACAAAAAGTACGCAGCTACGCGACCTTCCGACTGACCGAAGGCAGTAGCTATTGGACTATCAAAAACCTGCGCATCGAACACCGCGAATATGGACTCACCACAGATGAAACCGAACATAAAGAGCTCTTAATCGAAGGCATCTCGGTGTATAGTACCCGCGCTTCGGGCTTCGTCTTCGCCAATTGCGACGACAGCATTATCCGCAACTGCCAGTCCGAACGCTACTCCGAGATTGGCTTCCAATTCAGCCATTCCTGCGATCGCATTCAAATCATCGACTGCCTGGCAGACTGTACGGGGACCCGTGACAAAGATGATCCGGGACACTGGAAAGGTCTCTCCGACCCTGTCGGATTCGACTTTCACTCCAAGCGTAGCGATGCCGCACCCAATACCGACATTCTCATGAAGAACTGCATCGCACTAAACAACCGTGAAACCAAGGGTAAATACCCGCAAGGCGACGGTATTAAATTTGAGCGTAAGAATATCGGCATTACACTCGACGGTTGCCTCACCAGCCGCAACCGCGATGCGGGCTACGACCTAAAAGGAGACAATCAAATCCTAAAGAACTGCAAAGCGATCTCCAATAGTCGCTACGGCTTTAAGCTCTGGTATGATGGCGTGCTGACCAATTGCGTGTCGGTCGGCCATGGCAGCCGCGAGTTTATGCTACCGGCTACAGGCGATGGCGAACGTACCATCACCGCGCGCAACTGCACCTTCCACGGCACCGAAAAAACTGATTTCATCGTGGGCTTTGAGTCAAAGGGCACTACAGCTGTGCTGGAAGACTGCATCCTTTCTTTCGCGACCGACAAGAAGACATTTAAGGCGGGACACGGCAAACTCGTCCTCAACGAGTCGGTCACACTCAAGAACGCCGCCGATCCGGAGAACCCACCGCTCTATGTCGACCCAACGCTTCCTTGGTATGGACAAGCCAACAACTTCGACAACCGCACTTTCGGTCAGGCTAAAGGTTACAGTAGCCGCAGGGTCATCGATTAGGACTCAAGCTCAACCGTCTTCCCGTTAAACGACGCACGCCAGCCCCGCATCTCGAGTGCAACCGTGCGTTCCGTCACTTCCCGTTCTCCCCGAAGCACAGGGGACAGGTCCTCCCCAGGAAATCCCGGCCCGACATCAAAGCCCACTAATCCACAAAACGTAGGCAACAAATCAACTGTCGACAGCGGCATATCTAGTGAACGCCCTTGCGTCACCCCCGGCCCCATAGCGAGAAAGGGCACCCGGATACTTTCCTCTTGGGGGTTGCCCTTCCCCCGACAGTTTTGATCTGGCTGGCGGCAGCTCCCCACCCAATCGCCGTGATCCGAGGTATAGATGACCAAGGTATTGTCCAGCTCCCCTCGCCTTTCCAGCTCGTTCAAAATTCGGCTGTTCAGATCGTCCAAGGCCGCAATCTGAGCGTAGTATTCGCGCAGCTGATACTGAATCAATCGATGATTGTCGGCATGCACATTATCTGGAACGCTCAAGGCCTCCGGATCAAACATATCCAAATAACGCTGCGGCACGACATCGGTGACCAAGTGCTGCGGAAAACTCTGCACATACCACCAGGGGGTTTCAAAATGTTGCTCTTGTAGCCCCAGTCCCAAGGCCTCGTTAATTTGCATGCTCGGCTCTCTCAGGCGATCGAGATCCTCAGTTGATATCGATGGGTTGTGAGGTGGCCCCCAATTCATCTGAGCCAGCCAGGGACCTTCCGCACTGGCATGCCAGTCGAGAAACTGTTCCACCTGCACCTCTGGTGCGAAACGGCCTCGATGGGGATGCATTCGGACTCCATCTGCATCAAATTCCGGTAGGTCGTAATCCTCGTGTCCGTTCTGCCAGCCCTTCCAGTGCTCCCAGCCCAGCCGCCAATCCGGTGGTGTGTAGATCGAACCGTTCATCGGCTCGTGCCAGTGGCACTTACCAAAGTAGGCAGTCGAGTATCCCTGATCGCGAAATAGCTGGGGCAAAGTCGGCAAGTCCCGCCGGATCGTATCCTGATTTCCCCAAACACCATTGACCGATCCGGGTTGCCCAGTCTGTAGACAGGCGCGGTAGGGAGCGCATAACGGATGCGTGGAGACACACTGAGCAACCGAAACCCCAGTCCCGGCCATGCGGTCTAAAGCGGGAGTCCGCACTTCGGGATTACCCCCATATCCGGTGGCAGAGACGCGGTGCTGGTCAGCGAGCAATATAAGGAGATTAGGCTTCATAATATTGATGAGATAAGGAATCGTATTAAAAAAACTCGCAGAGGCTTACGGTGTCAGCACCCGTAGACTCGAACCGCGCACGAACGGACTCTCGACTTGAACAGCCTTTGCCACAGATGGGATACCACGCTCATTTCTATAGAGCTGAGCGGTCACTAAATCGATCCCCACCGCGCCCACCGTTTCAGGCACGAAATCAATGCGCGCATCCTCTTCGGCTGCCGAATTCTCAATCGCGACATAACCTACGTCGGCAGGCACTTCACCCAACACTGTGGCAACCGAAGCTTTAAACAGATGATAACTTGAAATGACCACATCAGGCTGAACGTCACGCAGCCAAGCTTCCACCTGACTGCGTTCCGTCAATGCATCATCGCATAAATATACATACGGCTGCGATAGCCCCCAAAGTTGCCGGGACAGATGCTCAAAAATCGCCCAACGTTGTGAATGCTGATTGCGTTCATTCCGCCTCCCGAAAATAGCAGCGGGTCGCTGATATCCCATCGCTTTAAGCTCACTCAACATATTGAATGTATCTTGATAGGCAGCTGCGGCGGCATGGTGCACACGGGGGTGCGCCAAGTTGTGCCCCAAGGCAGCAACCGCAAAATACTCCCAATCCATCTGAATCGATAGATTCGGATCGGACGGCGGCGCAATCAATACCCCTTGGATCCCTCGGCTCAGTAAAATTCGCTGCAAGATGGCTTCATTCAAATCCGCTTCTGCCAAACAAAATTCTTGGAGCGCAAAACCACAGGCCTCCGCCCGTTCAGAAGCTCCCTTGTAAAATAACTGCCTAATATTTTCAGAACAACTGCGCAGGTGATGGCAGGTCGTCAAGTAGGCCAAAGTTGTCACATCGCTTCGCCGCCCGTTGTTCCGGTCGGCGGTCAACGCCGCCACCAACGGATTCGGCCGATAGCCCATTTCTTCCGC
>CEUD01124654.1_pt1 | contig 24723 bp, 19 predicted proteins | sample 356481 | NCBI WGS metagenome assembly CEUD01 (sample SAMEA2623314, study PRJEB7988) | marine metagenome | isolation source: saline water (ENVO:00002010), including | reverse complement strand
CAAGCACGCCGACTTGCGGATACAATTATCTCACGGATTCAGGACAGAGTTAAACGCGCTCAAGACTCTCATTTTCAACAATCGATCCTACAGCGCCCATACAAGATCTGGAAGTATAATAAACTGACAACGATTCTCAATAAGAACTAAACAAAAAGCTACTGAGTCTCAATAACGCCAGAAACTCACAATTCACTGTTAATTAGCAAGTTAAGCATCCAATAAACCCAAATATCGCTTGCTATTCGCCCAGACCCGAGTCTCAATAAAGGCAGGTTCGCACTCGGCGTGCCTCGAAGCACATTACAAAAAAATCAATCATCATGTATCTAATCAAACCAGATCTATGTGTCATGTGCGATGCCTGCCGTCCGGTATGCCCGCGCAATGCGATCAGTGCCCACGCCACTGATAAAACTTACGTAGTCGATGCCGATCAGTGTAATAGCTGCTCCAACATGGGCGCCGTCCGTTGTGTGCCACAGTGCCCAACCGACGCCATCGTCAAAAAGTAGCCCAGCGACCACGTAGATTTCTCGCACAGCACACCTTACATGCCGCACGACCTGCCAAGGGGTGCGGCATTGTTGTGAGTAAGGTGTGAATGCAGCTTAGCTAGCCGAGACGCCCGCTATCTGCGAAAGAAAAATCAAAGCCTGACAGCGCGCATTATTAAATGCGCAACTGCGCCGCTGCGACTCTTTCATACAGCCGTAAACCTGCCAGCCGCACACGCCTTTGCAGGAGAGTGGTAACAGGCCCATGTAGCCAAAGACATCATCTAAGGGATAACCTAAAGCAACGCCGATCTCATGCGGAATCGTGCCGTGCAGACGCCAGCGCTCGCGTAACTCATCAATAAAACTGCCCGCGCGTAATGGGTAGTGATAATTCAGCTGCGCTCCCATGACGCAATAAGGCGCGCTCTCCAACACAGCTTGCAGCCGCTCAGTTTGGAAAATAATAAATTTCTGCAGACCATTGCTCTCGATCAACAAACGAAAATCAAAGCCCCATTGAGCCGCCAAACGCGCGAGACCTGCCTCGACCTGCGCCACCGACATCCCCATTTCCTCGAGGTCCAAGGACAGCAGCTCACCGGTCTTCTCGCTTAACAAGACACTCGAAGCATTCAAAAACACCCAGGCATCAAAGCGCTGCTCCAAATCGGACGCGCCGGCCAATGCTGCCTTCCAATCGTGGAATGGCCGCATGTTTGCCTCTGTTTGTTCCAATACCATGCCGGTGAATATGAATCGAATGATTATTTTTTTGTGCTGCGAATGAGCGATGCGGAATACATGCACTCGCCGCATACAAATCCGAACTTCGACAAAATTGCAAGCCCGATATGATACTGAGTCTCATTCCTTAGTCCTCTCTGCATATCCAGATAATGTCATATCAACGCCCGGCCATGAGCACATGGCCGGGCGTTCTTCTATCCAAAGCAGCTATCTGCGCTCAGCAAACCACTGTGCGACGCCCGCGCAGTCCCGGCAGTTTAGAATCTGCTCTGTAGGAATGCCGCCCTTGCGCGCGATATTCACGCCAGCCGCGTAATACGCCAGCCCCTCCGTGCTGTGCGCATCGGGATTGATGGCGCACATCAGCCCCTTCTCGGCGGCTCTACGCCAGAGGCGCCAGTCCATGTCCAAGCGCTTGGGATTGGCATTGATCTCGATGATCACTTTATTGGCAATGGCGGCGTCGATCACCTTTTGCAGGTCGATCTTGTACGGTTCACGCCGCAGCAAAATGCGCCCTGTGGGATGCCCCAGCATGACTGTGGCCGGATGCTCGATCGCGCGAATCACCCGTGCGGTCATCTCCGCTTCCGATTGACTAAAACTGGAGTGCACCGACATCACCGTATAATCCAGCGCGGCCAAGGTGCGATCTTCCAGATCCAAAGAACCATCGGGTAAGATGTCACATTCAATCCCGGAAAAGACGTGCACCTTCGACTCCCCGGACTCATTGAAGGCACGGATTTGCTCCAACTGCTTCAAAACACGCGCATCGCTCAGTCCATTCGCCTGATAACTCGCCTTCGAGTGATCGGCCAGACCGAGGTAATCGAAGCCAAGCGCCTCCGCGGCCTCCGCCATCTCTTCGATCGTGCCCCGCCCATCGGATGCGGTGGTGTGATTATGAAAGACCCCACGCAACTGCGAGAGCTCCAGCAGCGAAGGCACTGAATCCCCCCCCAGCTCATAGCGCTCAACCTCGCCCATTCCCTCACGTAACTCTGGCGCAATCATCTGTAAGCCCAAAAATTCAAACAGTTCCTGCTCCGACTGAAGCTGAGGTCCTTCCTCAGCCTTCCGTTCTCTGTCCTCTGCCCTCTGTTCTCTGTCCTCTGACTTCTGATCTCTGACTTCTGACTTCTGATCTCTGACTTCTGACTTCCGAGAAAGCCCCCACTCGCTCAAACTGTAGTCATGCGCCAGCGCGCGCTGGCGCATGGCTACATTGTGCTCCTTCGAGCCGGTAAAATGATGCAGCGCAAAGGCGAACTGCGCCATCGGCACCACCCGCAAATCAGCCTGCAGGCCGGACTCAAAGCGCACGCTGGATTTGGTCGCGCCATGAGCAGTCACCTCTTGCACAGAATCTTGCCCCACAAACCAATCCATCACTGGTTGCGGCTCAGAGCTCGCCACAATGAAGTCCAAATCACCCACGGTTTCTTTTAAACGCCGCAGACTGCCCGCCGCTTCCGCTTGCTCGACCTGTGGCAAGTCACGCAAGCCAGCTAGGATGGGCTCGGCCACCGTGCGCGCATCCCACCACAGGTGACGCTTGGCGTAAGCCGCCCGATTGGCGATGCCGGTCAAAATCTTTTCTTCTGACTTTTTACCAAAGCCCTTGAGCGCCGACACCTCGCCCGCTTCGCAGGCAGCCTTGAGCGCGTCGATGCTTTCCACACCAAGTGCGTCGTGCAGCTTCTTCACCTTCTTGCCGCCGAGGCCAGGAATGTCCAACATCTCGATCAAGCCCGGCGCAATGGAAGCGCGCAGCTTGGTATAATACTCCAACTCACCGGTCGCGTGCAGTGTCTCAATCTTATCCACCAGCGCGGAGCCGATTCCCTTGATCGAGCCCAGCCGTCCCTCGGCAATCACCTCGCCCAGGTCGTCTTCCATCGTCTCCAACACCCGCGCGCCCCCGGAATAGGCGCGAATTTTAAACGGGTTCTCTCCCTTGAGCTCTAAGAGCACAGCAATGTCTTCAAGGACGTCTACGATGTCAGCTTTGTTCATATACGAAAACTTGAGACAGTTGATCCAGATGACAAGCGTAGGATAGAAGCCCCTACACCCATTCACCTGAAGCAATATCTATTTCGATCAGTTCTTGCGCTCCAACCGAGTCAACAAGCCATTGGCTAGGCGGCGCCCCCTGATCATCCAAGTGTTGCACGAACTCCGGGGTATACTCTTGGCTGCAATGCCAATGCGGCCATTGCTCAGTCAGAGGCAGCAACGATTTTCGATAAGGCTTGATCCGACGCGGGCGTGACAAGTCGCGCCCCTACGACCTTTCCTTTTTCATCCAAAGGCAGGCGATCCACCCAACGCAGCTCCTTCGGGATCTTATAATTCACCAATTTCTCGCGCAGCTGTGCTTTCCAAGCGGGCTGTTCGCGACCGGTATAAAACACGACCAGCCGCTGCCCCCACTCAGGGTCGGGCAATCCCACCGCTAACACGGCTTCGACGCCAGCTAACTGCGCCACCGCGGCTTCCACCTCGCGGGGGTCAATCTTTTCGCCGCCGCTATTGATCAGCCGATCTTTGCGCCCGATCACATGCAAACGTCCTTCGTCATCAAGACGGGCCTCGTCGTCGGTCAAATAACCGTCGCTGCCCTCGATGCGCGGCTGCCCATGATAGCCCTGGAAGAGGGCCGGGCTGAAGATGCGCAAACGGCCATCGGCTTCGATCTGAAAACGCGCCTCACCAATCGCCACCGCCCCGGCATCGGGCGTCTGCAAGAAGTCCGCCACAGGCACGGCGGCCACCATGGCCGCGGTCTCGGTCATGCCGTAGACGGGAATGATCGGTAACTGACAGGCGCGCGCTTGCTGCGCAAGCGACTCAGGCAAGGCGGCCCCGCCCACAAAAATCGCACGCGCGGTCTGCAATGTTTGGACACGCGCATCCGTGCCCAAGGCGCGCTGCAACTGTGTCGGCACATAGGAAAGACAACGACCCGCAACCACATCTTCATCGAAGCGTATCTGCCCACCCGTCACGTAAGCGCGCAGCAACTGCATCAACCCGCTCACATGGTACAGCGGCAACACGCAGCAACTATCAATCGGCCCACCGCCCAGTAAGCCTTGCACGCCCTCGCAAGCCGCACAAAGCGAATCCCAAGTATGCACGGCCAGCTTCACCCCGCCCGTGCTCCCACCGGTCGGAATGAGAATGGAGCCCGGCTCTGGCAACGTCGGGGCTTCACTCGTGAAGACCGCCGAGCCATCCCGCTCCATGCCACCGCGGTCTTCACAAGTGAAGCCCCGACCAAAGCAAATGGCTGGCGACACTAAACGCCCCAGCTCTGCTTGCTCTTGCGCGCCCCACTTGGGATTGGCCAAGATCACAGGCACGTCCAGCAAAACAGCCGCAAAAAACGCAGCAGCAAATTCAATGGGATCCTGCTCCGTCAACAACACCCCGCATGCTTGCTGCTGACGCGTGAGCGCTTCCACCTGCGACAGATAGTCCTGCACGCGCGCCACAAGGGCCTCGCCTGAAATGCCGGCGATCCAGTCGCGCGCGAGTTCTTCTAAATCGAGTTCCATATCTGCTCGGGCACATAGGCTGCGCGGGCGTTCGTGTCAATCGCCGCCACCGCGGGCAGGTGATTGAGTGTATCATTAAAAGCGTCTACGGTATCGAAACCGATCGGAACTGACAAGTCCGGTAAACGATCCGCCAAGGCCAACACACTCTCCGCGGCAATGCCAGTCTCGAACACCGACGAGAACACCACCTGCGCCGCCACCGGTAACAAGCGCTGGCGCAGGGCTCCGACCTCCCCCATCAAGGCAGCTTTGACCACCAAGGGCCCCGACCAAGCGCCTGGCTCTAAAAAACGCGCCCCATCCTTGCCATTCAGCGACTCATCGAGGGCGATGGGCACGCCATAGTCCTGCATGTAGCGGGCCATGCTTGCCTCTTGGCCGCAAGCCAGCGCTTGCTCGATGTAGTCCGTTTGCTGCGGGAAGCGCGCCAAGAGCTCCAGCCATTGCTCTAGCTCAGATGGATTCAAGCCGGCATTGGCATCGAAACGCAGCCGCACGCCTGGCGGCAGGGCGTCCAAGAGCTGACCTGCCCATTCCAGCTCTTGAGCGACGGGGGCCACGCCGATCTTCCATTTCAAATTACGGTAGCCCGCTTGCACGCGTTGCCGCGCACGCGTCAATCCCGCATCTCCGGCGGGCAATAACCCAGACACGGGGTAGACACCTGTCCTCGCGGCGTCCGCTGATGCCGCGACCTGCGCACAGGAGAGTGCAAAGGCGCAACAGGGCAAATCCTGCGGCACTGGCAAGTCCGCTTGCACTTGCAAGTGCTGCAAAAAGGCCTGCGCTTCTGCCAGTGTCTCGCTGCCAAACTCCGGGATCGGGGCCACCTCGCCATAGCCGACTTGCCCGTCCTGCTCGACGCGCAGCAAAAAGCCTTCACGCAGCGCCCACTCGCCGCGCGCAGTGCGTAGCGGCCTGCGAAAGGCGCGTCGATAGGGCTTAAATGAAATTTCGCAGGTCATGGATTCTATCGTAGGGGCGTGATTCACATCAGCAGGCAAAAGCTGCACGCCCATAAATGCCACAGCAGCCACGACGACGCGGGCGTGACAAGTCGCGCCCCTACACTCTCATAAAGTATCATTTACGACTTGAGAAAAGACAATCTTTTGCTGAAGTCAGCCTATGAAAGCACCTCGAATCGAAGACTATTATCAATCTGCAGATCAGTTCTTCCAGAACAACTTGCCGGTCGGCCTGACCTACGACGACATTTCTCTGGCGACGCTCTACTCAGACGTGCTCCCTCGCCAAACCAATTTGGGCACCCGTCTCTCAGAGTCGCTCGAGCTGCAAATTCCGATCATTTCTTCGGACATGGACACGGTGACCGAATCCAAGATGGCCATTAAAATGGCGCTCAATGGCGGCCTGGGGCTCATTCACTATAATATGACCGACGAGAAGCAGGTGCGTGAGGTCGCCCGCGTCAAAAATCATATTCACGGCTTCATTCAGGAACCGATCAAAGTCGAGCCCAACCAGAAAATCGGCGAGGTCATGGACCGCATCGCAGATCGTGGCTATGGTTTCAGCACTTTCCCAGTGGTGGATGACAACAATAAATTACTTGGCCTGCTACCGGGGCGAGTCGTCAAAGCGCGCTACGCCAACCGCCTGGTCTCGGAAGCAATGACGCCACGCGACCAAGTCTACACACTCAACGAAAAAGAGATCACTAAAGATCCGATCAAGACCGCAGACAAATTTTTCACCGACCACCTCGGCATTCACAAGCTACTGGTGGTCGACGACGAAGACCGCCTACGCGGCCTGTTCACACTCTCCGACATCGAGCGCATCGACGCCGAGTCGCAGCAGTCCGTCAAACCCGCCCGCGACAGCCACTTCCGCCTGATGTGCGGCGCAGCCATCTCCGCCCACCGCAAGCCCGATGGCGAACTGGACCGTGAGCGCATCATCAACCACGTAGGCAAATTGGTAGACGAGGGCGTGGACACTATCGCGGTATCCACGGCACATGGATTTTCTAAAGGCGTCGGCGACACCATCCGCATGCTACGCGGTGAGTTTGCCGACCTGACTTTGATCGCCGGTAACGTCACCAGCGCCGAGGGGGTCGAATTCCTCGCCGACGCGGGTGCCAATACCATAAAAATCGGTCAAGGCCCGGGCTCGATCTGCACCACTCGCATCGTCGCTGGTGTCGGCATTCCGCAAATGACCGCGCTCTACTGCGCCTCCATCGCGGCCCGTAAAAAGGGCGTCGCGATCCTCGCCGACGGCGGCATTACCAAGTCGGGCGATATGGTCAAAGCCCTCACCTTGGCCAACGGCGTCATGTGCGGCAGCCTGCTGGCCGGCTGCAACGAAGCCCCCGGCCAGATTATCGAAATCAACGGCAAGCAATATAAACAATACCGTGGCATGGGCAGCAGCGCCGCCATGAAAGACGGCTCCGCCAGCCGCTACGGCCACGATCGCAAGGACATCGCCACCAAAGCCGCGGCCGAAGGCATTGAAGCGCTCAAAGAATCCGTCGGCTCACTCAGCGGCGTGCTGCGCGAGCTGGTGGGCGGCATCCAGTCCGGCATGGGCTACCTCGGCGCCGCCGACCTGGCTCAACTACGCGCGAAGGCTCGCTACATTCGTGTCAGCCCCGCAGGTCAGAAGGAATCTGCACCACACGACGTGATCACCGTGAAAACTTCGGATTCATCCGCCGATTCCAATAAGTAGTCATAGTAACACGTTTTACGAGAGCTGAGCCCGTCTCTTGACACATGGACTAGGCAAACTTAGTTTAATGGACTAATGAAAACACTCAACATACATGAGGCCAAAACGCACCTCTCCAGCCTCCTCAAAGAAATTGAAGAGACTGGAGAGCGCATTGTGATCTGCCGCAATGGAAAACCCGTAGCTGATCTCTCCTCTCATCAAGCCCAAGACCGACTGAAGCTAGATCCCATCCTCAGTAAAGTTGAGATTAACTACGATCCGACTGAAGCTGCCTCAGAAGACGAGTGGCCAGAATCAGCACGATGATCTTAGACACATGCGCTATACTTTGGCTCGCCAGTGGCAATGCTCAGCTAAGCGACCACGCTCGGGCCACAATCGCGAGTGCCCCCCAAGTCGCGATCTCATCGATCAGCGCCATGGAGATTGGACAAAAATACCAAAAAGGTAAACTCTCGCTACCAATGCCCCCCTCCGAATGGTTCCATGCCATAGTCAAGCACCACGGACTCACCGTAATCAACCTCGATGCCGACATCTGTTTGCGCGCCACAGAACTCCCCCAAATACATAAAGACCCTTTCGACCGATTGATCATCTCGACAGCCCTTCGCCTAGAACGTGAAGTCGTCACTGCAGATGCAGTCTTTTCCTCGTATGGCGTCGATACACTCTGCTAGAATTTTACAAAAACAAACATGCTCACACCATTTACCTCCCAACTGATTGCCGATACCGGCATCTCCACAGGCGACGAAGGCAAGGGTCGCGTCATTCTCGAAATCGTGAACGAATTACGCGAGACCACTGGTCGCGAAGACGCGGTAGCGGCCGTCATGAAGGTCAACGGCGGCTCCAATTCCGGCCACACCGTCGCAGGACTCAAGCTCAACCTGCTCCCAGGTGGGGTTGCGGATCCTAAAGTCCCTTACCTCCCGATCGGTGCGGGTGTGGTCGCCGATCCACGTAAGTTCCTCTGGGAGTCGGCCTATGCGGAGCTGCACGGCCACGTCGCGATCAAGCGTCTCGCCATCGACGAGCGCTGCTTGGTCTCCGACCTCTGCCACCGTCTGCTCGACCTCGCTTGGGAAGACTACCGCGTGCACGTGCAAAAGGGCGATCCACGCGGCTCGACCGGTCGCGGCATCACGCCTGCCTACCTCGACGAAGTGGGACAATTTCAAATTTTCTATGCCGACTTCCTCGGCAGCAAAGAGGCCTTTGTCACTAAAATGCAGGGCCGCATCGACCGCGCACTACGCGTGATCGAGCACGTCTGCCAAGTCGCCCCGGAACGCTGGCCTACTTTCTTTGAAACTCTCACTGGAGCGGAAACCCGCGCCAACGACGAAGTCATCCAAGCAGGCAAGTTCGACGCCAGCGAGTTCGACTTCAGGCAATTCGCCGGCGAAGCCCCCTTCACACTCAATTCCGAAAAACTGATCGAAGCCTACTGGGCCGCCGGCCAGGTGCTCGCTCCTCAAGTCTGCGATGTGCGCGAGCTAGTGCTGCGCGAGCAAGACAAGGGCAACTACATCATCGGTGAATTTGGCCAAGCCTACTGGCTGGATAAGCGTCACGGCTTCGCCCCCAACGTCACTGCCTCGCACACCTTTACGCCAGAGTTTTTCCAATCTGCAGGCATTCCCGCGCAACCGATTCACAACGTCGGCTGCTGCAAGGCCTACGACACCAAAGTCGGCACCCACGTATTCATCTCCGAGATCGACCTCGACCACCCGCTCAGCACCCTGCTGCGCAAGATCGAGTTTGGCGCCACCACCGGACGCCAACGCATGGTCGGCTGGTACGACGCCGTGGAAAAGGGCGACGCCCTACGCTACGGCGGCTATCAAGACCTCGTGCTGAATAAGCTCGATGCCCTCTCGCACGCTGGCGACTGGCAAGGCGATCTACAAATCTGCACCGCTTACCAAGACGAAGATGGCAGCATCGTGCACCACGTGCCACGCGACATTAAAGTCCACCGCCGCCTTAAGCCGGTATTCAAAACAGTACCCGGCTGGAGCGAAGACATCTCCGGCGTGCGCAGCTTTGCCGATCTGCCCGAAGCCGCCAAGGTATACGTAGCATGGCTATTAAAAGCCTTAGTCGAAGTCGCCAACCACGGGGATCAGCACAAAGACAAGATCCCTAACCTGCGCTACATCGGCGTCGGCCCCGAGCCCAGCCAAATCATCAAAGACGTGCCACCCGTGAAGGAACTATTGAAGCTCGCGAAATAAGCGTAGTGACAAGCTTCCAGCTTGTCTGAGCATTCAACTCGTCAGAACTCAATCTATTATGGAACTCCCAGAATCCCTTCAAAAATGGAGCGACGAGGAATTACGTGCGCTCAACCATGCAATCGTTGACCATCTCAAACAGCGCAGAGCCGTCCAAGCAAGGATGGAAATGACTCGCTTTCAACGCGGCTGCAAAGTCGAGTTCTGGTCCTCGGAAGGCGACTTAATCGAAGGCACAGTCATCAAATTCAATAAAAAGACCGTAAGTGTCCTCACCGAAGAGGGCACGCAATGGAACGTCTCCCCGTCGCTGCTAACACGAACAGCCGGCGATATCCCACCCGCTCAAGAGCAAGAAGTCATCGACTTCGATGAATGATTACTCCGCCTCCTTTACTTCAACCTTCTTAGCGACCTTCTTCTTAGCTGCCTTCTTAGTCGCTTTCTTAGCGGACTTCTTCTTGGCTGCTTTTTTGGCCACCTTCTTTTTAACTGCTTTCTTCGCCGCTTTTTTAGTGGCTTTCTTAGTCGCCTTCTTGGCTGGTGCTTTCTTAGCAGAAGCTTTAGGTGCTGCAGAACTTTCGGCCTCGGACGCCTGAGCTGCCTGAGCTTCTTGCTTCGGCTCAGAAAAATGCGAGGCAGCTTTCTTCTCGCTAGCAACTGACTGCGGAGCCTCGGACTCAAGCCGTGGGAGCGGAGCGACCTCGGTCACGCTCACCGGTGCTGGAATTGGTGCGGGTACTACGGACTCCGCACTAGACACCTTTGACTTCGCGGTTGCCCGCGTGCGGCCGCGACGTTGCGGACGAGGATCTGGCTTGGATAAAAATTCGGATTCGGTCTCGATACGTGCGTCCAAAATCGGCTTGGGTTCCACACGAGAGCGCCCCCTGCGTGAACTGCGCTTAGGCTTGTCCGCAGATGGATCGCTCTCCACAGAATTAGACGATGCTGCTGGCACATCTTTCTGCTCTGACTGTGATTGAGCACCCTCGCCGTGTGACGGCTCTGCATGATTGGACGGCTCACTCGACTCTTTACCGTCGCGATCGCGATTACGATTGCGGCCCCCACGTCGACGTCCACGACGACGCTTACTATTTCCGGAATCTTGCGAGTCATGGCTCTGCTCAGAATTTGATTCCGCCTCTACTTGCTGCTCAGGCGAAGATTGCTGCGCGGCATCCTCACGCGGCGCACGCTCGCCCTTCTGCTTTTGCTTGCGATCAGGGCGTGCCTTACCTTTAGAATCCTGCTTCTGCGACGGCTCATAACGCTCAGGGTGCGCCTCAAAGTCCTCAATCGCAGCCGCAATCTTCTCTTCCATTTCTTCATCAGTATAAGGAATCGTGCGCTCCACTCGCTCCTTTTCCTGGGTCGGAATTTTGGGCTGATCGGGCGGGCAATAAGCCTGTGGTGGAAGCACGATCTCACTATAGGGGTCCAATGGTAGGGAAACCTCAGGCAAGACTTGGTCGGCATGTGCACTCGTTCGCGGATACAACACCAACTCCGCCGGCACGTTGGCAAAATTCGGATCCAGCAGCTGTTCCACCGCTCGCGCGACATCCTCCAAGTCAATATGCGTTTGCTCGCTACTCTTAACTGAAAGCGCATCAGGCTCAGGATTCTGCCGCAGCACTAAATTGGTGACACGTAAACCAACATCACGTGCGCGATCGAAAAGTGCACGATTCATTTCACGCAGACCACCTTCCAATAAAGCGTTAACCGCACTCGCAGGCGCACCGCTCTTATTGGCAGGGATCACGTTAATCAATTGCCCACGAAAGCGCAATAAATTCGGCAGTGCCAAACGCGTGAGCATGACGGGCCCCAGCAAACCTATCTTAAGAATCGCTTCCAAGTTACCGACCGGCAATTTTTCAAAGGCTGCTCCGGGGGTGACGTCGATCGCGTGAATCAGAAGATCCAGCGATTTCTCCTTTTCAAGAATCTGAGCCATCGTCTCCGAGACTGCAGTCAGATTACTGAGATCGACTGGATGCGCAAAAAACTGTGGGTCTGCGAAAGTAACTTTAGAAAAGTTGTTTCCGATGCCGTGCACGCGATAACCTTGGTGTACCAAGCGTTGAATAAGACTGAGCCCGAGGGGGGTCTCGGCTCCAGTGACAATTGCAATGTCCATAAACTGTAAGAAAGTGGCTCGGCAAAGGGAGAACACCCGTGCGGGGGTTCATCAACAACGCATTGACGAGAAAAATTGAATGGGTGAATGAGATGTCGAAGGACGACAGTGCAAAGAGCTAACTGTAAGAATCATTCTGGCAATTGAAATCGCAGCAGATTTAGAGGCATTTTGCAAAATCGTCAGCACTCGACAGCCAGCACTAATAAACGCTGCTTAACTAGGCGCTAGTTACGCAATCCGCCCAAGCTGCGCGCGCACCAAGTCCGCGATCTTCTGCATCGAAGCCACCGGTGGCAACTCGGCAAAGGGCGCGACAGCATCCGTCGCGAGCGACAACTGATGCTCAAAAGTCTTCACCACCTCATCAAAAATGGGGAAATCGTGCAGACGCGCAGTGAAATCCGCAGCCACCGTTTTATCGCCCGCGTTGAAGCGCTCCATCAACGCCTCACGCTCCTCAGCTGGCAATTTTTCCAAGAGCAGCAACAAGGGCAATGTGAATTTCCCCTTGTCCAGATCCGTGCCCAGCGTCTTACCGATCATCGACTCATCGGCGTATAGATCCACCAGATCGTCAAAGATCTGATAGGCGATGCCCACATGACGCCCAAAGAGCCCCGCCGCTTCGCTAAACTCATTCGAATAACCGGCCACCTTTGCCCCCAAGCGGCATGCCACTTCAAAGAGCTCTGCCGTCTTGAGCTGAATCACACGAAAGTAAAATTCACGACTATAATTGACCTCGCCACGCTGGTAGGTCTGCGCGATCTCGCCCGCGCAGACACGCGAAGTCGCGCGCGCCACCGAGCGACAGATCTCATTGGTATCAAACTCAGCAGCCAACTTCAGCGCATGCGAAAAAAGCACATCACCAATCAGCACCGCTGCCGCAGAACCAAACTTCTTAGCCGCCGTCTCCTGGCGATGTCGCGTATCCGCCTCATCCAGAATATCGTCGTGCACCAGTGTGGCCAGATGCACCAGTTCGATCACAGAGCCCAGCTTGATTAGATCTTGCGCACGCGTCTGCCCCGGGCCTTCCCAACCACTATAAGCGACCAGCATCGGCCGCAAGCGCTTGCCACTATGCCCGAACACATAGCGCACATGCTCCTGAACCTCAGGCTCAAGCTCACCCACCTGAGATTGCAAAAAAGCATCAAGATCATCGAGATAAGGCTTCACTGGAGCATAGACCTCGGCAAAACCGGCGGCGGCTACATGATCGACTTCGGACTGAGAGCGGGTTGTCATAAGCATGCATGAAAGTCGGAAGGTCGAAAGGTGCAAAGATAAAGCGCTGATTTCTCTCAAGCCGGAAACACGCACGCCACCAGCTCACGCCACGTGCTGGGCTCCACTGAACCGGCGGCGAACGCGCCAGAGTATCACGTGCAAGGCCTCGCTCAAATGACTGGGACCGGCTTCGATCTGTTCTAATAAGTCTTCCAGTTCACAATAACAGACCTGGGCGCGTTCGTGCAAATCCCTCGACTCTGCGCGGTATAGATCCCGTAAGATCTCCAGCAAGCGGGCTCGCTCGTGAATAGAGAGACCCAATCAAATTAACTTTCATCGGCCTTGGCTTCGTCCGCTCCGTGATTTGCCGTCTCACTGCCCGCGCGGTCTTCTTCGACTGCTGACTCGGAAGCGTCCTCTTCTTCAGCGGACGTTGCAGTATCCTCGGCCATGGATCCGTTGACTTCAATGAGTTTATCGGCTGCGAGGTGCTCACCGAAACGGCCACCGAGATATGAGCTGATCTCAAAGTATTCCTTCCGGTCGGAAACCTTGAGCCAGTGCTCGTCGGCCACGTCCTCATGATAGACCTCATAGCTGCGCGTTTCACCATCGGCGAGTTCAAGCGTGATGGTATTGACCGGCTCAATTGCCTCGGGCAAGCCGGCATCGCTGGCCGCACGGGTGTAGCGCAGAGTGAGCAATCGCTTGAGCTCGCTCTCGAACTTGTCCGCGTCAAAGGACTGCTCTTCGCTCAAGCCTTCAGCCACCCAAGTGGTTTCAGGCTCAGCCTCGGAACTGGCTTCCTCACCTTCGGTCGCTTCTGCGGGCTCGGCGGCCACGACTTCCTTACGCACGGTCAGATCACCGATGCGCACGGCTTCCACTTGATCAGCCTCAAGCTGTAGCAAGGTTTTGTCCTGCCACTGCGCGATGTCGGCGGGTAGATCGTAGCTGCCGAGAGCGACGGCGTAGATCTCTTTGCCATCGCCCGCCCGCACATGCGAACGCCGCGCGCCGGCACCGCTGCCGAGGGTGAGCGAAGCGACTTGTTTACCGTCGGCGTAGAGTTCGACGCGGCGCTCAAATTCGTCATCGCTCAACTTGAAGCGCTTAAGCGAGGCCTCGGTCTGCGCGACTGCAAGGCCATGCTGCAACTCTTTCAGCCGGTCCAAGAGTCGGTCCACGCGATCGGCCTCGACGGGGAAGCCCTCGGCGGTCGTCCAACTGTCGCCGGAGCGCTTCAGCTCACTGCGCTGTTCACCGTCGGCCACAAGGATGCGGTCGACTTGTTCACGATTAAAGTCGAGGAGTGCCTGCATGCCCTGATGACTTTGCAAGCCCTCGGATCGAAAGCTGATGGCGAGAATCAAAAATGCCTGCAGGACAAGCAATCCGCCCAATATTGTGATTTTCTTTTTCATACGTTTAAACCTCCGCTAAAATTTGTTTGTAGTGCGCCGTCCGCTTGCGACGGCAGAGATGGCGAATGAGCCAGACCAGCCCCAGTCCGCAGATGGCCAGCCCGTAGTTGGAGAGCTCCATCACGCGCATTTCCTCTTCGCTCATCGGCTCCAAGGTGCGGGCGAGTTGGGTGCGCCCGCGGATAGCCAGCAGCCCCGCATCGTCAAGCGACCAGTCGACCACGTTTTGCATGAACTCCAGCGGCGCGGTATATTCCGTGCCCAGTGCTTGCGAGGTGAGACTCAAGGCACTGTCTTCGGCAAAACTATTGCTGCCGATCACCACTAGGCGTGCGGAATCCGAAGAGCGTTGAATGACCGAGCCAACAACCAGATCTTCGGACGCTTCAGTCGCTTCTGCGGCGACTGCGTTGTCCTCCGCATCGGCGTCCTCGGATTCGGCCTCCGCGGCCTCTTCCTCGGGCAGCAGTGGTGATTCCTTGTCCTTGAAGTAAGAATCGAAGTGCCCCTGAGTCGCCACGGCAAGCGTCTGCGGGCTGCGCGCCAGTCCGGGCACGAATCCGGTGAGTGGATACATCTGGTAGTCGGGCATCACATCGGCCTCTTCCGAGGTCCAGCTGTCAGCCGAAGAGCGCACCAGTCGGGCGACTTCGCGCTCAGCGCTTTTTTCCGAATCAACTGTAATGGGTGAGGCCCAGTTCATGGTCAATTGCCCCAGCGCAGCTGTCACAGGATGACCGTCATCCAAGCCTTCGCTTCGGATGTCGGGGAAATGTGGATACGGCATCATCACGATTTCGTTCACAGTGACGGGCCCCACACGACGCGGCACGGGGATGGCTAGGGATGCGTTTTGCGTATCGAGCACGAGGCTGTCACCCACGGTGATGCCCATGCTTGCCAACCACTCATCGAGACCGGAGCTCTGCTCATTGGCGTTGATCGAGCGCGTGATCGAGACATCAAAGGGCGAGGTCGCAATTACGACGGAGCCGCCTTGCATGAGAAACTGGTCGATGGCGAAGATCGCCTTTTCTCCCAGATTGTCGGGAGCCAGCACCATCAGCAGGTCGACATCCACGGGCACTTGGCCGGCATCGAGTTCGACATCGATCACACGGGCATTGGCCTCGAGCGTGCTGCGCAGCTCATTGAACTCCTTCGCTGACGGCGGCTGCATCATGTAAGGATTCATGGCATTGTTCGCCGGCCCTTCAGGAGCCACCAACCCGATGGTCTTCAAATAACCGGGCGACAAGCGCTGGATGGCGGACTCGATCGACTGGCGCAGTTGCGAATCGGAGAGTTCGGACGGCAGCGGCACTTGCACGGATTCGTCACTGCCCTCCAACACCATGTAGAACCAGAACGGCTGCGTATCAAAGAGCCCGGCCACCTGAGGCACAAAACCGTATTCATGGTTGAGCTCTTGGCCCAGCTGACCGTTGTTGGCATCGGGATCCGCGAAGTCATAACTCAGCTTACCACCGGAACTTTCGGCCAGGCTTTCAAGGGTGTTTTCCAGCGAAGCGCGCAGCTCGGCCAGTGCGGTGGGCAATTTCTCCGCTGGCGAGACGTAGGCCTTAAATTCAACCGGCGCGGGAAGCTCGGCAAACACGTCGGATCCGGCACGATAGCCGTTGATGACTTTACGCACGGCACGAGTGATCTCGTACTCCGGATTCTTGAGTAAGACTTCCGGCTCACCGGAACCAGAGGACTTGACCTCGATCAAATCATCAAAGCCCAGCGTCTCGTGTTGATCGCCATAAGCAACGACCAGGTCAAAGTAGGAATTCACCACGCCGGCCTCGTAGCGACTGGCCATACGGAAAGGCACCGGGCGGATGCCATATTTATCGGCGGCCTCTTCTTCGATGGACTGATCACTGTGCGGATCGACAAACTCGACGCGCACTTTCTCGCCACCGGCCACCTGATACTCTTCGAGCAGATCCTTCAACTGCGGCACTAGCGGCTCCAGCAGCGGATGACTCTTTTGCGAGAAATAACCACGGATCAGTAGCGGCTCCGCAGCCTGTTGCAAGTAAGCCCCGGTCGCTTCGGAGAGCGAATAGGCGTTGCCCTCAGTTAAGTCGATGCGGGCAAAGCGAACGCTGTGCAGCCAGACATTGGCCGCCAATAGATTGACCACTGCCAAGGCACACACCGTAACCCACTGCACATGCCGGCTTTGGGTCGGATTGCCCGCCCAGCGCAAGCGTTCCAGGCTAAAAAGATTCAGCGCGAGGAAGACACCAACGATCGATAAATAGTAATAAATGTCTCGCAAGTCGAGCACACCGCGAGTGATCGAATCGAAGCGCGAACCACTGCCGATCAACTCAAGCACACCACTCACACGATGACTGAAGAGCGTGGTCAACATACTGGATCCGACCAGGTAGAAAACGCCCGCCGTAAAAACGGTGAGAATGAGCGCGACGATGGGATTATCCGTGCGACTGCTCATATAGAGACCGATCGCCACATAGGCCGCCGCCAAAAAGATCGAAGCCACATAGCCACCGATCACTGGGCCCCAATCAAGCGGCCCCGCCAGCGCGACGGAAAATGGTAGTGGCAATGTCAATACAAGTGCGAGCCCGACCAACGCGAGATTGGCCGCAAACTTCCCCAGCATCAGCTGGAAGGAGCCAACCGGGCTGGTGAGCAAGGTCTCGATCGTGCCCGCACGACGCTCCTCAGACCAGGTGCGCATACTCAGCGTGCCGACCAGGAAGATCAGCAACACCGGCATCCATTGGAAGAGGGGCTTCACATCAGCGATATTGCGGGCAAAGAAGGCCTCACCCCAGAAAAAGATAAAGAGCGTGACGACCAAGAAGGCGCCCATAAACAGCCAAGCCGCCGGCGAAGCGAAAAAGCTGTTAAACTCTTTGCGAAAGATATGCCTAAATCGATTCATAATAAGTATTTCAACAAATAGGTTTCATCGTAGGGGCTTCATTTATGAAGACCGCCGCACCCAGGCTCGGCGCTCAAGCTCAGCGGGCGCCACAAGTGACGCCCCTACATTTCATGCAAGCGCCGCCTCGCCGCGGTTCACTTCGGCGAAGACGGTTTCGAGATTACGGGTTTCAGGATGGAGGCGGTAAAGCTTATCGCCGGCTTCAGTGATGGCGGCCACCACTTCGGGTGCGGTGTCGCCCTTCGCGTCGAGAAGATAGGACGACAATTCGTCGACCGTTTCCACTTTGTGCACCGCAGAGACGCCGGCCACGCGGCCGAGATAGCCGGCGGCCTGCTCGTTGTTGACCGTGACCCGCAGCTGGCGGCCTGTTTGTAAATCTTCGATCCGCGAGTCGACTACTAACTTGCCTTGACGCATGATCAACACGCGCTCGCAGACCGCTTGCACTTCCTGCAGAATGTGGGTGGAAATAATGACGGTCGCCGACTTGGCCAGGTCCCGAATCAACTCCCGCATTTGGAAGATCTGCGTCGGGTCGAGTCCGTTGGTCGGCTCGTCGAGAATGATGATGTCCGGCTTGTGCAGAATCGCCTGCGCGACGCCGACACGTTGACGGTAACCGCGCGAAAGCGTTTGAATGGGCGCGGTGGCTTTTTCACCCAGCGCAGTGCGCCGGATCGCTTCAGCCACACATTCCTGTATTTGAATTTCGGATACACCTTGAAGGTTAGCTTGATATTCCAGGTATTCGATCACCGTCATTTCCGGCCAGACCGGGCAATTTTCCGGAAGGTAACCGATCCGCGCTTGGATGGCCCGGGTATCGCGGCCGACCTGAAGATCATCGACACGGATCTCCCCGCTCGTCGGCTCCAGATAGCCGGTTATCATTTTCATGATGGTCGTCTTGCCCGCGCCATTATGACCGAGCAGACCGACCACCTCGCCTTTTCCGATTTCAAAGCTGACCTTATCGACCGCTTTGAAATCTCCATAATTTCGAGACAGGGATTGGATCTGTATCATGACATTTATGCATTCGTATTATATAATGAAGGAACTTCATTGTTAAAGACCGTATCAATTCCAGCGATTGCAAGCATTGCCCAAGGCTTCGGTGCCTTTCAGCACTTTGATGCGTTTCACAAGAACGCGCTCTCCCAGCGGCCTAATCTTGATCGATGGTTTCGTAGCTGTAGCCATCGTATTTATCCTTTGTTATCGGTTAATAAAAAGCCCTCAGAACGCACCGGATTCCGGGAGCACTGAGGGCGCGAAAGCTTGCTGTAAAAACCACACGCAAAGATTGAAGCAGGTGAACCACTCGCCTGCCCCTCAGCCAAAACAAATAATCGAATGAACGAATTTTCGTGTGACTTCATTTGCATTACTTATTGGAACGCATTTATCAAAAAATGTGCCAAAATTCTACGAAAATTTGCTACCTCCGAAAACATAGTAACTTACGAACAAAATAACACTGACGCCCGCGTACAGCCAGGCTCTCACAACTGCGAAAAATGAGACAGCAGGACACAGACAATTGTGACAACTGACTCAGTGAGTCGTTCAATTACAGCCAGGCATCCAGCACTTCCAGAAAACCCTTGCGGTTTTCAACATGCACATTGTGCCCCGCGCTAGGGACCATTTCCTCATGCAGGTGCGGAAACCAATGCAGCATTTCATTCGCATCATCGTCATCGATAAAATCAGAATTGGCTCCACGCACCAAGAGCACAGGGCCTTCATAACGATCCGTTTCCAATAAAGAGTTTTGTCGAATATGGGGCAAGCTCGCGTGTAAAGCCTCAAGATTCACCTGCCAACGGAAAGTGCCGCTCGCCTCATCATGCGCCAAGTTCGTCAATAGGAATTGCCGCAGCGCCCAATCCAGCACCATTGGCTCCAAGAGTTCTTCCGCTTCCTTACGATTAGCCAATTCAGCCACCGGAATACGTTTCATCGCGCGAAACTCATTATCATGATAGGGCGGATAGGGCTTCGCGGCGATATCCACGATCATCAAACGCTCCACCACTTCCGGGCGCTCACAGGCGTAGCGCATGGCCACCTTGCCACCGAGGCTGTGCCCCATCAATTCAATCGACTCAAGCTCATGTAAGTCCAAATAGGCCTGAAGATCCTCACACATTTCCGACCAGCGCATCGCATCCGAATGAGGCGAGCTGCCGTGGTTACGCAGATCCAGCACATGCACATCAAAACGATCCTGCAGCGTCCGCCCAATCGTCGACCAATTACGCGAAGAGCCCAAAAGCCCATGCAAAACCACCAAAACCGGCGCCCCCGGATTCTTAAAACGAAGAGAATGTAATGCCACTGCCATGCACAAACCCTCTACCAAAATCCCCCCTTTGTCACTCATTTTGATCACATGATATTGACCTGTCCCTTATATTGAAGCTTGCTAAGTGGCGCTGGCTGCTAGATTGTAAGATATGCGAAAGAAACGGATTCTCTCGACTTCAGATGGTATCTACCACTGCATGTCACGGACGGTGAATGGGGCGGCGCTGTTTAAGGAGCGTGAAATGGAAATGTTTCGTAAGATGCTGCATCGTGTGGCGGATTTCTCGGGTGTCGAAGTGCTCACTTACTGCATGATGAACAACCACTTCCATGTGCTGGTGCGTGTGCCTGAGGCGAGCTCAGTTAGCGACACGGAGCTGATCCGCCGCTATCGAATGCTCTACCCTAAACCAACTGTCTATCAAGCGGCCTCGGCTGAACGGATCGCACAGGAACTGAAATCGAATGGCCCTGATGCAGCTACGATCCGCGCTCAGTTACTGGCACGTATGGGGGACATCTCGGCGTTTATGAAAACTCTGAAACAACGCTTTTCGACTTGGTTTAATAAGACGCATCAGCGCTTCGGCCCCTTGTGGTCGGATCGCTTCAAAAGTGTCTTGGTCGAAGGCAAGGGGAATGCCTTGCAAACGATGGCTGCCTATATCGATTTGAACCCGGTGCGGGCGGGCTTGGTCAATGACCCGAAGGATTACCGTTTTTGTGGTTACGCGGAAGCGGTGAGTGGTCAAAAGAAGGCGGTGGCAGCGCTTAAATTTATAACTGCGGGCCTTTACGAATGCTCAGATACTGATGCATTACAATCTTACCGCTGTATGCTATTCGGCAAAGGCGGCGCACCTAAGGCGGGGGCTTCACAGTTTAACCGCGCGCAGGCGATTCATGTGCTGGAAGAGGAAGCGGGTAAGCTCCCCCCTCACATACTACTCAGATGCCGCATACGATACTTTTCTGAGGGCGCGGTTTTGGGCTCACGCGAGTTTATCAATTCTCATTTGGAAAAATGGCAGCATTCAACTCGACAAAGGCACCGCTCCAAGCCGCGTCAGATCCAATCACAAGCAAGCGAGCCACTGGTGGTGCTCAAAGGACTGCGAGGGCCGGGCTATTTATAGCCGATGTGGCTATGGCTCGATCTTGTCATGGAAAAATTGGGATCTGTATTGATCTGCATGACTGAATCTCTTGTATCGCCCCTCTCATGGCTTCCGAACAACCAAAGAAACTCACCCCAATGATGCAGCAGTGGCACGAAATGCGTGCCAAGCTAGCTGATGATACTCTCCTCATGTTCCGTCTGGGGGATTTCTACGAGATCTTTAAGCAAGATGCTGAATGGGGCGCAAAATTGCTCGGCATCACCCTGACCCATCGCCATGGCATGCCGATGGCGGGCATCCCGTTTCACGCGGCGGACGGCTACATTCAAAAGCTACTGGACCAGGGGATCAAAATCGCCATCTGCGACCAGGTTGAAACCCCGCAACCAGGCAAGCTGGTGAAGCGCGAGCTGACGCGTATTATCACTCCGGGCACGCGTCTGGCCGACACTCAAATCGAAGCGCAACGCAATCACTTTCTGCTGGCGCTCTCACTGGGCAAGAAAGCGCTCAACGCCTCTTGGCTAGACCTGACCACCGGGGAATTTTTCCTCGCCTCCGAGGTGAAGCCGGAAAATCTCTTTGCCGCATTCGAGAGCTTAGATCCCCGCGAGATCATTGTCCCCGAAAACGCCGCCGAAAGCTGGACGCTGCCACATACCGATCAACGCTTTCGCGAGCTCTACACTCATATCGGTGATGGCCGTGCGATCAGCCCGATTCCCGACTACCACTTTGACGAAGCAGCGGGCGCTCAGTCGGTGATGGAAGCGCTGGGAGTCATGAACTTGGAAGGCTTTGGCATTGGCCAAGATCACCCCGCTCTCGGCGCAGCCGGAGCCTTGATTCACTACGCCACCGAAACACTCTGCGCGAAACCCGAGAATCTGCGTAAGCTACAAGAATACAGTAGCGAGCGCACGCTGCTCCTCGATCCTGCGACCCTGCGTAATTTAGAAATTTTCAAATCAGCCGCCAGCACCCGCCACGGCTCACTACTGGCAGCGATGGATGGCTGTGTGACCGCCCCCGGTGCGCGCCTATTAGAACGCTGGCTGTGCGCGCCAGAACTGGATCTGACAGAAATCACCCGCCGCCAAAATTGCGTTGGCGAATTTGTCACCGCACCGGGACTTGCGACTGAATTACAAAATCTACTCAAAGGCGTGCGCGACATTGAGCGCATCTTGAGTCGCCTACAAAACCGCATGCGCAACCCGCGCGAGCTCGGCGGCGTGCGTGACACCCTGGCGGCCCTGCCCGCAATCGCGACCACCTTGTTGGAATTCCCTGACACGCCCGTAGCGGCCATCGCTGAGCGCATTAACGACTTCGGCAGCCTCTCAGCCACCCTCGACCGCGGCTTAGCGGAAGAATTGCCCAGCAACATCGCCGACGGCGGCACCATTCGTGACGGCTATGATGAATCGCTCGATCACACTCGCAGCCTCACCCGCGACAGCCAGAAGTGGCTGGCCGAATTCGAGCAAGCCGAGCAAGCACGCACAGGTATTAAAAACCTGCGCATCCGCTACAACGGCGCCTTTGGCTATTTCATTGAAGTGACCAAGAGCAACATCGCGCTGGTGCCCGAAGACTACGTGCGCAAGCAGACGATGAAAAACGCGGAGCGCTACACCACCGACGTGCTCAAGGAGCGCGAACGTGAAATCTTACACGCCGCAGAAAAGGCCATCGCCCGCGAGGAAGCACTCTTCAACGGCCTGATCGAAGCCATTCTCGAGCACGCCGACGCGCTCAAAGAAACCGCTGCCGCGATGGCGGAGATCGACGTCTTCATCGGCTGGAGTACCCTCGCCCGCGAGTGGGATTACTGCAAACCAAAGCTCGACCAGTCGGACAAACTACTCATCGATCAAGGTCGGCACCCCGTCGTCGAGCAAATGATGCGCGAGCAGCGCCTCGGTCTCGCCGGCACCCATGCCTTCGTGCCCAACGACTGCCGCCTCTCCAGCTCTGCCAGCTCCGAAGACGCGCCACAGATCGCACTCATCACCGGCCCCAACATGGCGGGTAAGTCGACCTACATCCGCCAAGTCGCCCTCATCGTGCTGATGGCCCAGTCCGGCGCTTGGGTGCCCGCCCGCAGTTGCGAGCTCGGCGTGGTCGACCGCATCTTCTCCCGCGTCGGCGCCAGCGACGAACTCGCCCGCGGCAACTCCACCTTCATGGTCGAGATGAACGAGACGGCCAACATCCTCAACAACGCTACGCCCCGCAGCCTCGTCATCCTCGACGAGATCGGCCGCGGCACCAGCACCTACGACGGCCTCTCCATCGCTTGGGCGGTGATCGAACACCTGCACCCCAAAGAGACAGGCGCCCGCACCCTCTTCGCCACCCACTATCACGAACTCACCCAGCTAGCCAAGACCCTCGCTCGGGTGGAGAACTATTCCGTCGCAGTCAAGGAATGGAACGACGACATCGTCTTCGTACGCCAAGTAATCAAAGGCGCCGCCGACCGTTCGTATGGGATTCAAGTCGCGCGACTCGCCGGTCTGCCGACCACAGTCATCGACCGCGCCAAAACCATTCTGGAACGCCTCGAAGCCGACGATTCCTCCCACAACCTCCTGCGCAAGCGCATGAAAAAGGAAAAGTCCGGCAGCGACACCAGCGAGGAAGATCAGCAACTTGCATTGTTTTAGAGCACATCTAGGCACACTGAGCTCACAACCTTAGTTATTTCCCATAAAATTCACACAACGGACACTTAATCGACACAAGCATCTATTTATTAATTAACACAAGTATCTATTTATAAAATATGGGGCCCATGTTTGGGCTTTCTCAAGGTGTCGGATATGCAGTTAAAGCGATGGCCTGTCTCTCAGAAGACGGGGAAGCCCACTTTGTACGCGAAGTCGCGGAATGTGCGCAGGTGCCGCCCGCCTATTTGACCAAAGTCTTCAAAAAACTGGTCGATGCTGGCATCCTGACTTCGAAGCGCGGCTGGGCCGGATCTTAATTCCGCTGACCTCTATCGTCGGCGCTTACCACGGGCTCTTACTGGCAGTGCTCGGTTCACATCCGCTTTGGAATACAGGGCCCACCGTCATTGCGGCCTTGCTCGCCTTTGGCTTATACAGCATGCTGCGCGGCGAGTCCAAGCACCGCCGCACCCAGATCTACAGCATCACAGTGAGTAGTCTACTCATCGTGGTGGGCGCCTTCTTCTTCCGCCTCGCCCTCATTCTCGGCGGCCAATCCCCTGTGCCCGTCAACCTCACTTTCTAACTCAGCGTTGCCATGATCTCAAACACTGACACCCCTCCCAGCCCAGCTGCCCCAGACGCCTCAGCCAAAACGGAAGGCAACGGCTACAGTCGCCGTAGCTTTCTGAAAACGCTCGGCGCAGGCACCGTGCTGGCAAGCTTCGCAGGCACACCTCTATTGCGCAATTTCGCACAAGCAGCCACCACAGGCGCGAGCATCGAAAGCCTGCGCGCCAACGACGAGACCCACAAATACCTCTTCATGCGCGGTCGCTACAGCTATCTGCGCGACATCATCTACTCCGCCATGCCCAAGGTCTTCGGCTCGCCCAATGGCATCAGCCATTCCGCCATCTGCGCCGAAGCCGAGAAATTTGGCCCCTACTACACCGAGGGTTTTTGGGACTACCGCGACTACGATTTGGAAAACACCCGCTACGTGCTGTGCTGGGGCGCGGACCCGCTGGCCTCCAACCGCCAGGTGCCGCACGCCATCAACGTATGGAGCAAAGTGCGCGAGCAAGCCGGCATC
>CEUD01342444.1_pt1 | contig 25318 bp, 26 predicted proteins | sample 356481 | NCBI WGS metagenome assembly CEUD01 (sample SAMEA2623314, study PRJEB7988) | marine metagenome | isolation source: saline water (ENVO:00002010), including | reverse complement strand
ATAAGGACTCTATAGCTCTTCTCAAGGAAAAGGGCATAAAGGCGGGAATCGCTACTACCAGAATTCATAAACCGAAAGAATATTACAATTTAAATATGATCGTTAGGCAAAGTCCTGACTTTATTCTTGTTCGAAATCTTGGTGCTCTTGCGTACCTTCAAGACAAGGGAATTGAGCTCAAGGCCGACTTCTCTCTGAATGTTACTAATCATCTAAGCTTTAATTACCTTCTTAATAAAAACGTAACATCTATTGCAGCAAGCTTTGATTTGAATCAAGCACAACTTAAAGATCTTATGAATAAGGTTGATGCCTCAAAGCTCGAAGTGGTTATGCATCAGTACATGCCAGAGTTTCATATGGAGCATTGTGTGTTTGCTGCCTTCTTAAGTAAAGGCTCAAGCTTTAAAGATTGTGGCAAGCCTTGTGAAAAGCACAAGGTAGAGCTTAAGGATGTGTATGGCCAGTACCACTACCTAAAAGCGGACCAAGAATGTAGAAACACCTTCTTTAGGGCCACGCCTCAATCAGCTGGATTTATGCTTAGTGAGCTGAATGGGGCCGGTGTTGGATCTTTAAGACTTGAGGCCCTTTATGAGTCGCCTGAACAATTGGCACAGAAGGTAAATCTTTATTTTGACCTGCTGGAAGGTAACCAGAGCTATGAATCTACAAAGAAAAAACTCGGAGCGAGTGAAAAATATGGAGTGTTTGAAGGACAACTCTAAAACAACTAGGAGATATACATGAAAACAGCATTAATTTTCTTTTTTGCATCTTTAATTCCTGCAGTAGCGTGTGAACTTGATGGACCTTATGGAAACGTTAAAGTCACTGAGAATGAACACCTATTCTTTGACTTTCAATTTGCTATGAATGAAGAAGAAGTTGATGAATACGTTGCTACTTATAATTCCCAGCCAAAGCTAATTCAAGATTTAGTTAAAGTAGCTAGATTTGAATCAGAGAGTATCCACCTAGGAGAGAATAAGACCGTTAGAGACCTTGTTTCAGATGTTGATTATATCAGTATTTACGATATTAGTTACGATCTGTCCTCTGGCCCAGAGCAGCTTTACCTTGTAGATATTGGTGTTGGTGGAGGTAACGGTGCATATATGTATTTCAAGAAAGTTGAAACAGAAGACGGTGTGGTGTTTAAAAAACTCTATGAAGATTTTGATGGCGACGTCTACTTTTGCGCAGCAGGATACTAGTCTTGATAATAGTCTCGGCCTAGGTCGAGACTACTCATTTGTATGTTTTAAATGAGGTTATGAATTAGAGGCTATTCCATTTCGGAGTTAATTCTGTCTAGAATTCTCTTAAGGTCTTCCAGGTCTTGGGGGTCAAGCCCATCGAATTTACAATACATTTTCTCTGGAACTGAAGAGGCCTTTTCTTCTAGTGCTCTGCCTTCGTTGGTTAGGGTTACCATTTTGACTCTGCGGTCTTCTTTGATTGGATCTAGCGAAATATAGCTCTTGGAGCAAAGCTTTTTAAGAATTTGAGTAAGGCTTCCTCCATCAATCTTGGTGCATTTTTGAAGTTGTTGAACCGTAGTCTTATCCTTCTCCCACAAGGCCATCATAATAATGTATTGAGGGTAGGTGAGTCCTAGCTCTTCAAGCATTGGTCGATAAAGCCGCGTAATACCGTTTGATGCTATGTAGAGGCGGTGGCAAACTTGTTTGTCTAATTTTAATTGTTCAAATCCCATATAACTCCCTAGTGCACCTATTATATTTTGTGCACAAAATATTTGCAATGATTTTGATTTTGAACTATAGTTTGTGTGCAAACTATTCGGAGGTTTATATGCAAATATATGACTTTAGTGTTCACGATGCCAAAGGCGAAGAAGTTGCTTTGGCAGACTATAAAGGAAAGGTATTACTGATTGTAAATACTGCTTCTAAGTGCGGCTTTACTGGCCAATATGAAGGACTTGAAAGTTTGTATTCAGAGCTTAAAGACGAGGGGCTTGAGGTTTTAGGCTTTCCTTGTAATCAGTTTGGTGGCCAAGAGCCTGGTTCCGATCAAGAAATTCAGGAGTTTTGCAAACTCAGCTTCGGAGTTAAGTTTCCAGTATTTTCAAAGGTTGAGGTGAATGGGGAAAATGCACATCCCCTCTATGAATATTTGAAGTCTGAAGCACCTGGAATTTTGGGCTCCAAGTCCATTAAGTGGAATTTTACTAAGTTCCTTGTGGATCGAAACGGCAAGGTTGTTAAAAGATTTTCTCCTAAGGACAAACCGGAAAAAATTAAGAATGAAATAGTAAAACTCATAAAGAACTAAAGGATAAATCATGGAACTTCTTGAAAATCTTCAGTGGCGTTATGCAGCCAAAGCAATGAATAAGAGTGTAGTACCAGAAGAAAAGGTAAATAATATCTTGGAATCCATATCGCTTGCACCTACATCTAGCGGGTTACAACCTTTTGAAGTTTTAGTGGTTAAAAACCAAGAGTTAAAAGATAAGATAAGGGAGATTTCTTGGAATCAATCCGTTGTTAGCGATTGCTCTCATTTGTTGGTTTTTGCTGCTTGGGACACTTACACCGAAGACAGGATTAATAGGATGTTTGATCTTGTTAACGAGGTCAGAGGATTTAAAAATGAAGGTTGGGAAGCATATAGACAAAAACTTCTTGCATTCTATCCAAAACAAAACCCCGAAGACAATTTCAATCACGCCGCAAAGCAAGCATATATTGCTTTTGCCAATGCTATGGTTGCTGCTGCTTTTGAAAAAGTAGACAGTACTCCGCTTGAAGGGTTTGACCCTAAAGCTTTAGATGAAATTCTTGGTCTAAAAGAAAAAGGGCTTAGAAGTTGTGTAATGCTCACCCTAGGGTACAGGGACGCCGAGAATGATTGGTTAGTAAACTTGAAAAAGGTTAGAAAGCCAAAAGATGAACTAGTTACTGTATTAGACTAGCTTTTACTTTTCTTTAGAATTCGAATCGGCGGAGCTGAAACAGGATCATCTGCCCAATGATGTTTTGGGTATCTTGATTTCAGCTCTTTTCTAACCGCCTCCCAAGAATTCTCCCAAAAATTTGGTAGATCTGAGACTATTTGAGTTACCCTTTCCGCTGGCGACAATAACTTAATCGTGATGGGTAGCGTATTTGAAGCTATTAAAGGGTGCACGTTCACAGAGTATAGGTCCTGTACTCTTGCATAGATACAAGGATGGTGTTCTTCATAGTGAAGTATAAATTGTTTGGAGTTTGAAAGTTTTATTATCTCGGGAGCTTCACTATCCAGTATATAGATGTCTGGTGGAGATAGCTGTGCATAAATTAAATCTTTTAGATTTGACTCTTTAATTTCTCCAAGCTCGGTCTCATCATCAATACAACACTCAAGGAATAAATCAAACATTTCTCCAGTAAGTCCCGGGCAGTTGTGTTCAATCTTTGCTTCATTTAATATTCTTACCCTTTGATTGTACTTATCAAGCTCCTCACTAGTCTCGAAAGGCCATGGCCAATTGTCTTTTATCAGCTGAACCAAGGCATCTCCCTTAGGAATCACTGGTAAAGAAGAGTTTTCAGATAAAGCCAATTTGCCATATTTGGTTATGGTGCTGATTGTTATTGTTCCTTTTTTCTCATTGAAGGCAGTCTGCTTTTCACTGGCCATAAGACTATTGTTAGTTTGTAAAAGTGCCTCTTTAGATATTGAACTTGCACTTTGAATCGTGGTTCCAACTGCTGCGTTTGCTTTTGGGTCCTCAAGGGCATCCAGTACGATTATATACTCAGGTGAGCTTCCAACTATGGAGCTTGTTCTGCCTAGCTTTCCACCTCTGCCAAGACAAAAGTTGTAACTGTGAAAAACCTTTTTTCCCTTTGTCACTTTTCTTTTAGCGGCAACTCTATCTGGAAAACCCCTTAAAAGAGCGCTCGTGAGATGTTTATGTGAAATCTTCCCACCGGAGACTTGAGGGCACATGATAATAGGAGAGATCATTTTATATAAATCCAAAACTCGTTTTATCTTCTTTGGATCCAAGAACGATACTGGATAGTCGTTGGTTTTATCGTTTGTGAAATGTGCTTTTAAAAGATCAATCTGCACACATAAATCACAGATTTCTTTATCTTCTTCCCTGAAGTGAGCATTCTTTCCTAAAATGGAGCCTTCCGACAAAATGCAGGCACCTAGGAGAGTGTCCGAGAGATTTTCCCGAGAGCACTCGTATAACATGGCCGCATGGCGGGGGTGTAGTGGTAGTGCCGCTATAAACCTTCCAAGTTTGGTCATCTTTCCATCCACCACAGCACCGAGAGTTTCCAGTAGATCCATTGCATTCTTGAGGTTCTTTTCCTCTGGGGCCTCAAACCAATCAACCATGTCGGGGTGGTATCCAAGCTCCATCAGGTCAAGTAAGCTGTGGGATAGTTCAACACGCTTTATTTCAGGTGGTGTAAAGTCTTCAAAGTGAAAATGATCACCTTCAGAGTAGAGTCGATAAACGATGCCTTCTTGCACTCTTCCGGCCCTACCTGCCCGCTGTGTCGCACTGGCCTTGGATATGTTTTTCAGTTGCAGCAAAGGCATTCCGCTCCAGGGAGCAAAGCTTGCTCTTCTTTCATTGCCTAAGTCAACAACACCAGTGATGTTTGGGATTGTTAATGAAGTTTCTGCAATATTTGTTGAAAGTATAATCTTTCTTTTACCACCGCTGAAAACCTTGTCTTGTTGCGACTTTGGCAAAGTGGAGTGAAGGGGAAGAACCTCAATATCCGGAGGGAGTTTTCCCGCTAGCGATTGTTCTAGACTTCGTATTGCTCCCATACCAGAAAGAAAGACCAGAATGTTTTTAGGACACCGTTGGTCCTTGGCAAGGTTTACAATTGCTCTTGTGGCATTAAGTTCCCAATGCTCTCTACCTCTTCTTCCACCTTGTTCAGCTGGGGGATGATATTCAATTTGAATTGGGTAAACCCTTCCAGGGATGTCATAGACTTTCGGAGTACCAAGATACGTCTCAAGTCGCTTTGTTTCCAAAGTGGCAGACATGACCACAATTTTTAAATCTGGTCGTTTAGTTTGCTGCAACATTTTGGCCATGGAGAGTGCGAGATCGGTATAGATATTTCGTTCGTGAAACTCATCAATTATGATTGTTGAAAAACTACCTAAGTCTGGACTTTCTTTAATGTATGAGAAAAATAGACCTTCCGTTATGAATATGAGTCTGGTGTCATTTGAAATTTTCTTATCTAGGCGAATGTGGTGCCCAACAGTTTTGCCTACATCTTCTCCCAAGATTTCTGCACATCTTGCGGCGGACAGTTTTGCTGCCAGCCGTCTAGGCTCCAAAACCAGAACTTTTCCATCTGTTCTAGATAGTAAGTAAGGAGGGAGCCTAGTGGTCTTTCCCGCTCCTGTTTGAGCCTTGATAAGTAAGCAATGACTACTTTCAAAGTCTTTTCCGATTGCTTCTAAGCTCAGGTCAATAGGGTACTTGTCAGGTTCTAATTTCAAAATTTAATTGCTTTTTTAACCTAATAGTACCCGAGCGATTGTTAAATTAAAATCCCTTTAGTTAAGGATGGGCCTGTGAGGTTGCAACCATTTCCTCTGCAATTTCCTTTATTTCTCTCAAGGCCTTGTCCCATTTAGAATTTAATGACTGTAAACGATCTTGTGGCACATCTTCTTCAACGGTTAAAATCGTCTCTGTTTGGCCTTCCACTAAGAAGAAGTTTTCGTGGCAACCTACCCAGCGTTGTGCTTTGTCACTAGTTGAGTCCTCTTTGCCATTATTTATTAAAGCGTCAAATCTAATTGAAAGCTCTTCAAAAGGCTCACAGGCCTTAATAGTTCCAAGAATACCTGAGTTGTCTGAGTCTACAAATCTGATATTACCACCTAGCTTCCATTGACTTTCAACCCTAGCATTTTCCGAAAAGGCCTTTGACCACCTAGCAAAGTTCTTTCTTTTAAATAATGCTTTCCATACATGTTCCGCTGGAGCTTTTATATCAATTGATCTTTCTAAATATTCTCGATGCTGGTTTGTTATTGCTTCTGGCATAAGCACTCCTTTTATATAGTTAATCCTAAATTATTAGTGCATTTTGCTTGCCAGTTTGTGCCTGGATGCCCTTTAAATTTGATTAAACAATGAATTGGGTTTAGGATGCCGGAATTAACACTTTAAAAGGGGATTCACGTGAACAAACCATGGGGTGAATTAGAGAAAAAACAATGGCTTGAAGAGCAGTCTATTAAAAGGTCTTATAAAGAAGAAGTTTTGAGTAAAATAGAACCAATGAAAGAAACTTATGATGTGCAACAATACGGTGCACTTAGTTATGACCAAGACAAATATCCATTATACATTATTAAAACGAAAGGTTTTAATTCTGAAAAAAAGACTGTTTTAATTACTGGTGGAGTTCACGGGTATGAAACAAGCGGTGTGCAAGGAGCACTCAGTTTTTTACAGCGTGAAGGTTTGAATTACATGCAGGATTTTAATATCGTTTGCGTACCATGCATCAGTCCATGGGGTTATGAAACTATAAACCGATGGAATCCACTGGCAGTTGACCCTAATAGGTCATTTCACAAGAATTCTCCTTCAGAAGAGTGCGAAAAGTTTCTTTCTGCAATCGAGGATCTTGAAGTTGATATCTTTGCTCATTTTGATCTCCATGAAACCACCGATACAGACAATACTGTCTTTAGGCCGGCATTGGAAAAAAGAGATGCCATTGCTCAAGAGGTTTGGGACATCCCAGATGGATTTTATTTGGTTGGAAATACCGATTCTCCACAACCTGAGTTTCAAAAAGCAATTATTGAGTCTGTAAGAGAAGTGACCCATATTGCACCTAGTGATAAGGATGGAAAAATCATCGGAGTGGAGCTTGAGCAAGAGGGAGTTATTAACTACGATATTAAATCGCTTAATCTCTGTGCAGGTTTTTCTAATGCAGAGTTTACCACTACAACTGAAGTGTATCCAGACAGTCCTAAAGCAACTGACGAGATTTGCATTGACGCTCAAGTTGCGGCAGTTAAAGGCGGGTTGGAGTTTTTAAGAAATTTATGATCAATTTTTCCAATACCTATTACAAGTTGCCATCGAGCTTTTACGAAAGATCCAACCCAAGTGCTGCCAAATCTCCTAGCTTAATTGCCTACAACTACGAGTTGGGAAAAGCATTGGGAATAGATACTCAGAGAAAAACAAATGAAGAATTAGCAAATATCTTTAGTGGCAAAGTTGTCTTAAATGGTTCTGAGCCACTTGGCATGGCCTACTGTGGTCATCAATTTGGACACTTTAATCCCTCTCTTGGAGATGGAAGGGCCCATCTTTTGGGTGAGGTACTGACTGGTGATAATCAAAGGTATGATATTCAGCTCAAGGGCTCTGGCAGAACTAAGTTTAGTAGAGGGGGAGATGGCCTTTCATGGCTGGGTCCAGTTGTAAGGGAATATATAGTTAGCGAGGCAATGCACCACCTTGGAATTCCAACAACTAGAGCACTTTGTGCTGTTAGAAGTGGCGCACCTGTTTTTAGGGAGGATGAGCTTCCTGGTGGCATCTTTACCAGGGTCGCCTCCAGTCATTTAAGAGTTGGGACATTTGAATATTTTAGCGCACGCAGTGAACAAGATTTGAAAACCTTAGCCGACTACGCTATTGAAAGACATAATCCTGAACTTTCAAAAGAGGCCCACAAGTATTACAGGTTCTTTGAAAGCGTTGTAAAGCGCAAGTTGTCTCTTGTATCAAAGTGGATGGGAGTAGGTTTTATCCATGGAGTGATGAATACTGACAATACCTCAATTGCCGGGATTACAATTGACTATGGCCCATGTGCTTTTATGGACAATTATAAGCATGATAAGGTCTTTAGCTCTATCGATAGATTTGGAAGGTACAGTTATTCCAATCAAGCAAAGATAGCTTTGTGGAATATGTCCGTATTGGCAAATGCGTTGTTCCCACTACTCTTAGAAGAGAGTGGTCTTTCAAGCGATCAACTTGCAGACAAGCTTCAAAAAGACTTTATAGAGTTTGAAGAGTATTATAATGACCTATACCTAAGAGTAATGTGTAGAAAATTTGGAATTTTCAATCCTAAAAAAGAGGACTCGAAAATTGTTAATTTGTTCCTATCTTACTTAGAAGATAATCACTTAGATTTTACAAACTCATTTAGAGCTCTCAATCAACTTCAACATGAAAACAAAGAATTTGAAAAGCTATGGCTAGCTAGGATTGAAGATCAAGACAAGGGTAAAGAACAGATAGTTGAGCTTATTAACTCCTCAAACCCTTACATTATTCCCAGGAACCATCAGGTGGCCAGGGCCATTGACTCGTGTTTAGAGGGCAATGATGAATACTTTTTGAACCTTGTCGAAGCTTACAAAAATCCTTTTACTCAAAATGATTCACTAGAGGACTTGGCAAAAGGTCCAACGAGTTCTGAAATTGTTCATCAAACATTTTGCGGAACTTGAGCAGTGGCAAGGGATTTGCTTTATTTATAAATTATGGAACAAGTAGGTTTTGGTGGAGGCTGCCACTGGTGTACGGAAGCAGTATTTCAGGCCATAAGGGGCGTACATAAGGTAGAACAGGGATGGATTAAATCTAGTGCTATATACTCGGAGGGCATATGGGTTCATTATGATCCAGCTGTAGTAACTCTTAAGCAATTAATTGAGATACATCTCGACACCCATAGTTCTCAGTCCAAACACAGCTTAAGAGAAAAATACCGCTCTGCAGTTTACTACATCTCCCATAGTCAAGAAGGGCTGATACAAACAACCTTAAATGTAATCGTAAGTGAGAGGAAACAGTCGTTTGTAACTGAAGTTCTTCCAATGGAGTGCTTTACTCTCAATAAAGAGGAGTATTTGAATTACTATGAAAACAAGAAAAATGCCCCATTTAGCAAGACCTACATTCAACCAAAGCTTAATATTCTATCCAAAAAATACCGTACAATTTTGAAAGATCAATAGGTGTTTTTATTTCTCTTTCTTCTTTTATAGAGGCATAATTATCAAATAAAAATATCTTTCAAAGGTGTGATTAGTGAATGTTTTTAAAGAGCTTTCAGATTTTTTTCCGATCATAATCGTAGCGAGCGTAACTGCTATTGTATTGCCGTTATATTTTCGTTTTGTCATCAGACCTAAAGGGGTGGACATTTCAAATTCCCGCTGGACTAGGCAACTAAGCTTTGCTGGTCTTATCTTGTGCTTTGTCGTGGCAATCTTTCTTGCTCTACCTGTAAGCGATTCTATGAAGGGACAGCTATTTAATCTTCTAGGTATTGCTCTAACTGCCACTATTGCGTTGTCATCTACGACCTTTGTAGGTAACGCCATGGCCGGCTTTATGTTGCGAGCGATCGACGCCATAAGACCGGGTGACTTTCTAAAGGTTGGCGAACATGTTGGCCGTGTTTCTGAGCAGGGAATTCTGCATACTGAAATTCAAACAGAGGACAGGGATCTTACAACACTACCCAACCTGTATTTAGTTACCTCTGCTGTCACGGTCGTTAGGTCTTCCGGAACCATAATAAGTGCCACTGTATCATTGGGATATGATATCTCAAGAACCAAAGTTGAAACCCTCTTACTGGAGGCCGGAGAGAGAGCTGGATTAAAAGAGCCATTCGTACAGGTTTTAGAACTTGGGGACTTTTCTGTGAACTATAGAATTGCCGGCTTCTTGGAAGAGGTTAAGTATTTAATATCATTTAGATCAAAATTAAGAGGACACATGCTAGATGTTCTTCACGAAAATCAAGTAGAGATTGTCTCTCCAAACTTTATGAACCAAAGGGTTTACCCAGTTGATAAAAGCTTTATTCCACGACCATCTAAAAGCAAGGTGGAGGTGGAAACCAAGGCCCCAGAAGATCTTATTTTTGACAAGGCGGATGAAGCCCAGTCGGTTGATAAAATTAGGGAGTGGATCCAGCTAAACACGGTTGAGATCCAAACTTTGGGTGAACAGTTAGAGACCAATCCCACTGATCAAGATCTACTGGCAAAGATTGAACGTAAAAGAGTTAGGGGGAAGTACCTTATTAAGATTCTTGAAAAGAAAGAGAATAAAGAAAAGGTAGACTAATCAAATAAGCTGGCATCATTATCGCATCCTCTTAATCTGTAAGGAGGATGTATGAGCAAAAAACTTAGAGCTGGTGAGAAGTTTCCTGACTTAAATCTTAAAGGACTTGATGGAAGGTCATTAAAACTCGGAGTTCCCTTAAGAGAGAATACAGAGTGGCAGATGATTGTGGTATATCGGGGGAAACACTGCCCAATTTGCACTAAATATCTTAAAAGTTTAAATTCAAAGCAAAACGATTTCTATAATGCCGGTGTAGATGTGTTGGCAATATCATGTGACCCTGAACAAAAGGTAAGAGATCACATTGATGAAATGGGAATTGAGCTGAATATCGGTTACGATCTAAGCTTAGAGCAGGCAAGGACATTAGGCCTTTATATCTCAGAACCCAGATCTCCAAAGGAAACGGACCGCCCATTCACCGAGCCTGGCATATTGGTTGTTAATGAAGAGTCAAAGCTCCACGTTGTTGATCTGGCCAATAATCCATTTGTTAGGCCAGATCTTGATTTATTACTTGATGGGCTCAAATTTATTAAAAATCCTGAAAATAATTACCCTATTAGGGGCACAATGGAGTAGAAATTGTTCATGCTGCCCATTCGCACGCTTGAGAGAGTGTTTCGGATCGAGTAGCATGGGCCATGAATAAAAAGTATCGGCGAATTTACATTGAGATCACTAATGTATGCAATTTAAACTGTTCATTCTGTCCTATTGACCAAAGGTCAAAGGATGTCATGGAGCTGTCCGAATTTGAAAAAATAATAAAACAAGCAGCCCCACTGGCCGACCAAGTTTGCCTTCATCTAATGGGCGAGCCTTTAGCTCATCCTTCATTTCAAAAGATCATTTCTCTATGTGACAAGTATAACTCAAAGGCACAGATTACTACGAATGGAATTCTTCTAAGTCGACACAAAGAAGTCCTACTTAGTAACGATACTGTCAGGCAGGTCAATGTCTCATTGCAAAGCTTTATTGATAATTATCCACAGAAGAACTTCTTGGAATATTTAGACAAGGTCTATGCATTCATAGAGGAAGCAACAGAGCGAAGGCCAGAACTATATATCAACCTTAGACTATGGAATTTTGGCGACACGGATAATGATAAAAATGATATTGTCTTTGATTTTCTAGATACTAAGCTTGGCATTCAAATTAACAGACGTGTGGAGCTTGGAGCGGTTAAATCTAAGAAAATCGCTGAAAGGCTATACCTGCATTTTGATTCTCGATTTGAATGGCCACGTATGGAGCTGCCTATTCAAGGCGATAAAGGCCGGTGTAATGGTCTTAAAGATCACTTGGCAATTCATGCTGATGGCACAGTTGTTCCGTGTTGCTTGGATGATCAAAAGATTATAAATCTAGGCAACTGCCTAGAAACAACCTTAGAAGAGATCATTGAGAACGAAAGATCTAGAAAGATTAGAGAAGGTTTCGCAAATGGAAGTCTAGTAGAGGAGCTTTGTAAGAGATGCTCATATATTAATAGGTTTAAAAAATGAATCTGGAAGCTCGCCTAGATTCTATAACCGAGTTTTTGAGGCCATGGTTGAACCTGCTAGAGGTTGAGGTCCTAAAACGTTACCCAGAACCTTTACCACTAGAAGTACAGACATGGGCCAGAGAGCTTCAAGACTCCTCCATGGAAGAGCTTCTTGATTTTATCAACCATAGAAAAAGTGCAATTCGAAATGAAGGGCTTCAAGGATTTCTCTCCAAAATTTCTGAGCTTACAAGTTTTGAGACTCTTTCCAAGGGAAGCTACGAGCTTCCACAACACCTTAATCGAAGAGTTGATTTAAAGAAAAAGCACGAATTAGAACAAATTCGTTCACTTTGTGAGCAACTGAATGGCGTGGAGACCATAGTGGATATTGGTGGGGGAGCAGGGCATTTAAGCTCCACACTTGTTGATGACAAGGATAGACTGGCCTATTGCCTGGATCGAAATGATAAGTTTCAAGCTCAAGGCAAAGTTCGGCTTAGAAAGTGGACTCCTAAAAATTTGGAAAAAATAAGTTTTGTTAATTGTGAATTTTCTGAAAATACCGATCTTGAGTGTTTGAACTCCTATGACAATAACTTGGTTGTGGGGCTTCACGGATGTGGAGATCTCACGACAAATACAATAAAGTTCTTCCAAAAGAGTGAATCTCGGTGGCTTTTATCAGTTGGTTGCTGCTATCAAAACCTCAATGGACAATATAATATTTCAAACTTCGGTAAAAATAGGGGCATCGAATTCTCCAAAAATGCTCTTCATCTAGCTGCAAGGTGCCACACTCTCTATTCGGCTGAAGACTTGGATAAAAAGTTTAAAGTGCGTAGGTTTCGCTATGCCCTTCACTTATACTTACATGATGTTCTTGGGAAGGAAGAATTTGAATCTATCGGTAATACCTCCCTTTCTGACTATGAAGGTTCCTTCTCTGAATATGCGATTAAGTACGCAAAGCTGAAACGTTGTCTGGAGAATGAATTAAATGAATTCTATAATAGTGAAAACACCCAGAAGTTAATAGATCACGTTATTGCAGCGGATCTAGTAAGAGAGCTTTTAGGCAGGGTCGTGGAGTCCTATATCGTTGTAGATAGGGCCCTTTTTCTAGAAGAAAGAGGGTATTATGCACATATTGTAGAAGCTTTTAAAAGAGATTTAAGTCCACGAAATCTCTTAGTTAATGGAGCACGGAAATTCGTGTAGTAGCTAAATTGCTTGAATATTGCGAAGAGCTAGATTTTTATGATTCAAACCAAAAAACGGCAAAGCCAGTACCAGTAAGGAACTCAAACAAAGTTAAAAGTATAGCTAATTAGGCCTGATCTACTAAAGCTCCATCGGAAGCGTGACTTATTCCAGGAGCTTTATTGTCAAATCAACATATGGATAGTAATCATTCTTAATGAAAACATCCTTCTATGATCTTAATTTTGACGATTTGCGCGAATTTATGCATGACAACGCACTAAATGAATCCGTGGCGTCTAACCTTTTTAATTGGCACTACAAAAAGAAAAATCTAAATAAATGCTCCAAAGACATATCCAAAACAGCACTTGCCCTAATTGATGAGAATTTTGAATTTGCATTGCCAGAAATTGACCTTGTTCACGAGTCAGCCGACAAAACTGTAAAGTTTCTATTTAAGCTTCAGGATGGAAGCAAGGTGGAAAGTGTCCTTATTCCATTTCATAATAAATATTCGATATGCCTATCTTCTCAAGTGGGCTGTGCTATGAAGTGCTCCTTTTGTTTTACCGGCAAGCAAGGTCTTAAAAGATCCCTAAAAACTTCTGAGATTGTTGGCCAGTTTTTGGTGGCCTGGAATTGGCTTTCTAAAAATAGACCGGGAGAAGAGCGGATTCTAAACATCGTATTTATGGGACAAGGGGAGCCTCTTCATAATTTTGACTCTGTTAAGAAGGCATGTGAGATATTCCTGTCAAAACATGGCACAAGTATAGGCCATCAGAAAATAACGATTTCAACGTCCGGCTACATTCCTGGACTCAAGCGCTGGGCAGATGAGATTCCTGGGGTGAACCTAGCGCTATCTCTTCATTCCCCCTTTAATGTTAAGAGGGATGAGCTTATTCCAATCAATAAGGCCTATCCTTTAAAAGAAGTGCTCAGTTGTATTGAAGGTATTCCATTGGCCAAAAAGCAATTTGTCACTTACGAGTACCTATTGATTGAAAACTTTAACGATAGTGAGGAAGATGCTCACGCCACTGGAAAAATACTTAAAGACAAAAGAGCATATATTAATCTTATTCCATTCAATCCAATACCTGATTCACCGTATAGTAGACCTAAGAATGATCGAGTTACAGCTTTTAAAAAAGTGCTTGATACATACAAAATCCCGACCCTAATTAGAGAAACAAAAGGGGATGAGGTTATGGCAGCATGCGGACAGCTAAACTCTAGTGAGCTTGGCTAGAGAGCATACTTCTTATTGAGTCTTCAATTTGACCTGAACAGTATTCTTTTCCAAGCTCTTTTCTTTGCTTTTTAAGAAACTGCTTTATACCCTCTCGTTTCTCCACTCTCTCTACCAAACTAAGCACATTGGGACAGCTCTCCTTCATATCTGTGGTCAAGGCTGGAAAACTCCACTTCAAGGCACCTAGAAGGGCCGTGACTGAAAGGTCTGCTACGCTTATCTTACCATCAAAGAAAAAGCCGCTTGTTTTATCCAGTCTTTCATAGCCTATAGTTTCAAATTGTTTAAGCCATTTTGAAAATCTATATGTTCTAAATTCTTTCCACTTTTGTGAGGTCCACATTTCCATCCCATGATAGCGGGTAATCTCATAAAGGATGTCATTACAATCCAGAATTAACTTCAGTGCGACCCACACATCAGGTGAATTTTTTGGAAGCAAGTTATGTCTTGAGGCTAAATGCATCATTATGGCCGGCATTTGGTTGAGATACTTATTTTCTTTGCAGTCGAGTAAATATGGCGGTGCGACACCTGGACAAATGATAGACAGAGATGAATCTGGGTAAATTTTTGAAGCATCTACCACTTCAAATTTTAGGCCTGCCTCGGACATGAGAATCAGTGGGAAATTGCCTCTAAATGGCACATTCCAATAAAATAACTGGTAATCCATATTCGTTCCACCTCAAGTTTGTGTTGCGCGAAGGCCTTATTGTCCAAGTTGCTAATTCTGCAAATCGTGTGCACAATGTTTTGCATACAAAACAAAAGGAGTCTGGCTTGAGAATCTTCCTTCTAATATTGGCCTTTAGCTTTGTTTCATTCGGACAACTTCAATATAAAAACCTACCAAAGAGGGGGAGTGGCAAATACACCTTCTTATTTATGGATATCTATACGGCCACTTTATGGGCAGAAAAAGATAAACCGATTTATTCAACTCCACTTAGACTTGAGCTTTTATATAAAAGAGACTTCGATGGTGAAGACATTGCAAGTCGAAGTGTAAAGGAAATGGAACAGGCAGGTGTAAGCAAGGGCGTTCTAAAAGAGTTTAAAAGTGAAATGTTTAAGGTATTTCCAGATGTTAAAAAGGGCGATCGTATTATCGCTGACTTCGATCCCAAAACAGGAGTAACATTTTATTTAAACTCCAAAAAGAGACTAGGTCAATTTAAGGATTTGGAGTTTTCCAAACACTTTTTAAATATATGGCTTGGTGAAAAAACCAGCGACCCAAAGCTTAGAAGTAGGCTATTAGGAGAGTGAAAATGAAACTTCTTATTCAATCAATTGTACTACTAATATTTGTCTCTTGTTCTGGACAACAGTTATCTTCCTATAAAGATGAAACTCCGAAGCTTAACCTAAAAGAATTTTTTAGCGGAAAGCTATATGCTTTGGGTATCGTTCAAAGCCGCTCGGGACAGGTTACTCAAAGATTTAGAGTCGATATAGATGCATCATGGGAGGGGGATGTTGCAAAGCTTGATGAAAAATTTGTTTTTTCTGATGGGTCAACTGATGAAAGAATTTGGACCTTGAAGGAAGTTGGCACCAATGAATATGTTGGTGAAGCACATGATGTCGTAGGAGAGGCCGAAGGAAAAGTTGTGGGCAATGCCTTTAAGTTTAACTATGTATTAAACGTTCCGGTGGGGGAATCAACCTATAAAATCAAAGTTGATGACTGGATGTATCTGTTGGATAACAATACTTTGTTGGCCAGAAGTTATATGAGTAAGTTTGGCTTTGATGTTGGCGAAATAACAATTGTTATGATGAAGGAAATGCCATGAAGTTGGAAGAGCTAAAAAGTTGGTATGAAGGTTTAACAAAAGAATCATTAGAGCATATTAATTCCTTTTATACTGAAGATGTTTTTTTTAAAGACCCATTTAATGAATTTAATGGAATAGGAAAGCTTGAGAAAGTTTTTGATCATATGTTTGAAAAACTTGATAACCCGCATTTTATATTCATAGACGATATAAAAGAAGGTAATCAAGCATTTTTAACTTGGGACTTTGTATTTGAATCAAAGGCTAAAAAGTATAAAATTCATGGCAGTAGCCATTTAAGATTCAACAGTGACTCTAAAATCGAATATCATCGAGATTACTGGGACGTTGGTGAGGAGCTAATTCTAAAAATTCCAGGATTAAAGTTTCTATACGGAAAGCTGCGGAAAGCTTTGGCGGTAGAGTAGTGGTCCTTGCAAAGATAGCCTTACTTCAAGGGGCGTGGTTTTTAATTGTGCTGAAATCTGTTTATTTCAGGCCTTTGCTTACACTTATTTTCTGCCTTTTTATTTTGTCTCTAAATTATGTCCTTTTTAAACCAAGAGTATCTAAAAAGAAGTATGTGTTATTTAGCTTGCTTTTTACATGTGCGGGAGCTGTTCTTGATGGGGGCCTAATTGCTTTTGACATTGTAAAATCAAGCTCCTATTCACTAACTTATCTTGGGCTATGGCCAATCTTTGTTTGCTACTACGATGATATCTTTAAAAAGTTTCTAAATGTTAAAAGTGTCTACCTTGGGCTCCTGGGCGGAGCGGGTGGTGCTATGGCATATTGGTCTTGTTTACAACTAAATGCACTTTCATCATCAAATGAGCTTGTTCTTTTGGGGGCGACTTTTGCATATTGGTTTATATTTTTTCCCGGGAGTCTGCACATGTATCATGAAACGAGTTTATGGGGTAAATTTCTCGATAAAACAATTCTGTTTTCATTTGATAAAACAGGGTTTAATCGCCATAAAAATCACTTTGAAGAAGCACTTGATGACATCAATTTAGAAGGAAAACAGGCACTGGTTACGGGTGGCACGTCTGGAATTGGGGCTGAGGTTGGGCTTTCGTTGGCCCAACAGGGAGCATCAGTAACCGTAACTGGAAGAAGTAAAGATAAAGGAAGACGTTTCGGCGATAAACATCAAAAGTTGAAGTTTATTTCCCTTGATATGGCCGATTGGAATGCTATAGAGGAGTTTTGTGAAAATACACCTCCTTTGGATTTAATCGCTCTAAACGCTGGGGGGATGCCTAAGGAAGTTACTTTCAATGATGAGGGGGTTGAATTCCAATGTGCTTCTCAATTAGTAGGTCACTACTTATTAATTGAGGCCCTGAGAAGAAAGGGGAAGTTGGGAAAAGGTGCTAGGGTTGTATGGGTTAGCTCTGGCGGGATGTATCTTAAAAAGCTTGATTTAGATAAACTGTTCTCTGGAAAGGACTACGACAAGGTCGACACCTACGCCAATGTTAAACGTGCCCAGGTTACACTTGTTGAAGAGTTAGCTAAAAGTAGCGAGTGGAAAGCTTTTACAATGGTGTCTATGCATCCGGGATGGGTTGATACTGGAGGTCTTGAGGAGGCGTTGCCAAGGTTTTACAAGCTTATTGGCAATAGGCTTAGGAGTGCATCGCAAGGTGCTGATACGGTCTCTTGGATTTTGGCGACTAAAACAGACTTAGTAGATGGTAAATTTTACTTCGATCGCAATACTGTATCTCCATATATCTCAAATAGTTATAAACCAAGTAAGAAGCAGAGAGAGCAACTAGTGAACAGACTTAAAAGTTATGTTGATTCTAAACTTAATTAGGCTATCTTGAGTACATCATAAATTTGCAGTTGCTATTGGGTTTCCACCCTCCAAAATAGTTTCCATCGCACTTAAATACAGGTGATCTCTTGGGGTCTATTCCATCCGGAAAGATGTCCGACTCGTCTGTATTGATGTCTATTGTTGGATTGTGAGATGATTTTTTAGGCCTGCTTCTCTTTAAGATTTTCTCTGGGATATCTTTTTCACTCTTATATTCACTTATCCAAGTTAGGAGGTTCTTTTTATTGTATTGAAGGGCACTCCTCATAAGATTTTCACCGTCCACCCAGCCGCCATTATAAAAATTCTGCCAGCTCTGCCCGTAACTGTTGTGTAACTTCAACATAATTCGACAATCGTCTTTATTGCACACCTCTTTTATCCCATTAATAGACACTGCGTGAGCACCACACTCTTCAGAGCTGTTAGTGCAAAATGATATCCCCACAGGAATGTCGTTTAGTACAAGTTTTTCAACCTTTCCAAGTAATGACTCTGGAGTGGCCTCTTCTTGATCACCAAATGATGGGTAAACTCCAGTGTGAAAATCAGGCAGACTAATTTTTTGTTGTTCATCCAAGCACTCATCCTTCACTGCCACTTCATATACAAACTGTGCGACACTTGTTGCCTGGAATGCGTTCAAAATTGCCTCTATGTCCTTTTCGATAGATAGGATCGACTTTATTGTTTTCGCATGACACATTTGTTCTTCTGGTGAGAGGTATCGTGGATGCTTGTCATATATCTCTCTTAGTGACTTATAGCCTTGCCCTTGGGCCTTGTCCTTTTCACCATCTTTGTGTGATAGTAATTCAAATGGCAAACACTGTTCTTTAAAAATACTGTCAGTTTGTTGCTTTAAACTTCTTAGAAGAGAATGGGGATAACCACCCTCCGAAATTGTTTTTGCGTAATACTCAGAGTAGGCCGTGACATCAAGTAGTGATATTTGGTTTTTAGCTTCCTTGCAGTTGAGTTTGTTTTGTTTACAGTACTGATAGTTTAAAAGTTGGGTGACAGTCACAGCGTAGCATATGCCAACACCGTCTTGTGTTCTAATCGTTGGGTAATTATCGATTGTGTGGACTTGTGTGTCTTTATATAGTTTACCAAGCCTCTTGTAAGATGAGGCAATACCATTGTCACTAAAGCTTAGCATTAAGATTAGACTAATGACTCTCATAAAGTCCCCAAGAATCTATCATTGATTCGTCACGAAACTTACAATAGTCATATTGTCTGTTTTTAGAATCTCTAAGAATAACACTTTTACCATTTAGCAATTTGCAGTTTCTGCTAGCGGGGTTTCCAGCTAATTGTTTGCTTTTGAGCTTTGGCCTTGGTGCTTTAAGTGCTTTATAGGCAAGTGCACTCTGCTTGAAATTTATGAAATTTATACCTTCCACCGTCTGAGCTTCAAACCTTAAAGATTTGTCTTCTACCTGCATTGTTAAGGTTTTAGTGTATGCCAGGGATGTGGTGAGGATAAAAATTATAAACTTGTACATCTTATGCCATATCGGCATAAGACATTAAAATTATAGCTGTTTAAAGGTGATTGTTGGAGTCGGTTATTAAGACTTCATATTTTCCATTTTTACGTCTATTTCCAACTCTTTCAAAGAGCGCACCATCTGGAATGTCTTTTGTAAGTCGTCAATTTTCTTGCCACTCACCCTGATCTTCTCATCTAGATACTGGGAGGATACCTTTATTTTAGAGTCCTTGATTGCCTTATTTATGATCTTAGCTTTCTCTTTATTAATACCCGAGTTCAGTATGATTTTTAGTTTGTACATTTGGTGCCCTGTTGGTTCAACCTTTTGGACATCTAAACATTTTAGACCTAAACCTCTCTTAGTCATGTTTGAGAAAAGTATCTGCATTGCTGCTTCAATTCTGCTTTCCGTTTCAGCAATGATCTCTAGTTCTTGAGAACCTTTTAACTCCACTGCACACTTTGAACCTTTAAAGTCATATCTGCCGGTGATTTGCTTATTTGCCATATTTACTACGTTTTTTAGCTCACCCATATCAAGGGATGATACCAGATCAAAAGAGGGCATATTTTCTCCTAAAATTTATATTTTTTATTCATTTTACTCATATTTGAATTCTTATACAAACCCACGTATGCATTTAATTTTCTTAAATTTTGACCAAAACAACACAAATTAGGCATTATTTAATCACATGCATTAAGTTTGGGAGTATGAGTAAATACCATGTGAAGAAAATTAAGTAGATTATTTAAGTGACAAAATTATGAAATTGAATAGAAGAAAATTTCTTATGAATGGAGGTAAGCTCGCCTTAGTAGCTTCCACTTTTCCAACTAGTGCGTTTTCCCTTTCTACAGATAAATTGCATTTACAGATTGCAAAGAAGGTTAAAGCAAAATGGGGAAATAAGGATAAAAAGATTACACTTCTTTATCCAAATGGATCACTGGCAAATGTAAGACCGGTTGCAGCGTACTTCACCCAACTAACGGGAGTTGCAGTTGAGCTTAGAGAAGGTGCTTTGGATGACGTTGCATCAGAACTTTTGGTGGACGGAATTTTAAAGCCCGGAGGTGATTCTCCAATTGATATAGCTTTACCAGCAACAATGAACATTCCAGATCTTGTTGAGGCAGGAGCAATTAAGGACCTGACCCCATTTGCCCAGGAGCATGAGCCAATTGGTCTTTGGGAGTCATCTCTTTATGATCTTGGTGATCGCTATGAAGGCAACCTCTATGGTTATCAGACAGATGGCGACACCTACATGATGTTTTATAATAAAGAATGGCTGAAGGAGCCTAAAGCACGAGAAAAGTATTCTGATATATATGGTGAAGAATTAACTGTCCCCAAAACATGGAAGCAACTTGATCGACAATTAAAACTATTTCACTCACCAGAAAGTAATAGGTTTGGGGGATGTCTTTATAGAACTAAGCTATACTCGGCCTGGGAGTTTTGGCTACGCCTTCACTCTAAGGGGTTTTATCCGGTAAATGGGGAGTTTGAGCCTCAGTTCAACAGCGATGCTGGTTTTGAAGCACTGTCAGAGATGATTGAAACTTCAAAGTACTTGGAAGAAAAAGTATTTGTTAATGACATGTTCGAAAACTTTAAATCCTTTGGTCAGGGCAATAAATTTTGTAATTTTGGTTGGGGTGGAACTCAGAAATTTCTAGTGGGAAACAGGCCAGAACTAGTAAAAAAATTGGGATATTCCTCTTTGCCCGGGGGAGAAATCAATGGTAAAGTATTCCCTATGTCATATTTTAATTGGGGTTGGAACTATGTTGTCTCTTCTCGGTCCAATGTCAGTGAGCTAGCCTATTTATTTTGCCTTTTTGCAAGCACACCTGTTGTTTCAACTAATGCTGTTAAGGAAAGAGAGGGATTCTTTGACCCCTATAGAAGTGAGCATTACCAAGATAAGGTTATTCAGGAGATCTACAGCCAAGATTTCTTGGACGCACATAAGAAAAGTATGATTGGCAGTATGCCTGACTTTTACGTTAAGGGTTATGGAAGATATTTTTCCAGTTTAAGAGATGCCTTGCAAGCAGCTCTAAAAGAGCAGGTCTCTCCAAAACTTGCTTTGAAAAAGGTATCTGATAGTTGGAATCGAATCACCGACGAGATTGGACGTAAAGAACAGGTAAAACAGTGGAACTATATTAAAGGCTCCTATCCATCAGGGCTTACTAGGGTTTTAAAGTAAAATGTTAAAGGGCAATAGCAAAGACTATATTGTCATTTCTTTATTCATTCTGGCAGGCCTTTGCCTTTCACTCTATTATTTTGACTCTCGATTGGAGATGATTGAAGAACTCCAACGTGAAAACTTCAAGAATTCTGTGAATGAAAACTTTGAATCTGTGTTGGATCAATTGGAAGAAAAAAGAGGTAGCCTGGAAACTGTCTCAAATCTTTTTGCCGCATCGGAAGAAGTTAGTGTCGCTGAATTCAAAACTTATGTGGGGAGAGTTTTAAAGGATAGAAAGCTCTCTTTATGTTGGCGAAATAATAATGATGAGGTTGTGGCCAGTGTCAACAACTCAGGGGTTTGTGATGTCGTAAATATACTTGAAGAATCTCAAGTTGAAGGCAAAAAAGATCCAAAGCTAATATTCTCGAAATTCATAAGCTCTTCCGGATCACAAAAAGGCTTTATCAGTGTTGGGTTTGGTCTTAGCGAGATCCACTTGCCAAAAAATAAGCTTGTAGCTGAAGAGCGCCTTATATTTAATAGGAAAAGTTCAAACAGCTTTTTTGAGTATAACCTTAATGATCGAAACCTAAGAGTTATTACAAGTGCACTCAATCTTGATAAAACACGCACTCAAACCAAGAAAGTTGCAAGCTTTAATGGAGTGGATTTTTTCTACGTCGCTCAAATGAATCAGGAAATTCAAAATACTGCTTTATATGAGAAAGTACTACTTTTAAGCCTTTTTATATTTCTTCCGTTTTTCGGTTTTTCAATCTATACCTATTTTCTTCTTCGGCAAAAGGACAGGGTTTCCCGAATCGTAACGAAAAGAACAAAGGCACTTGAGAGAGAAATAGCAGAAAGAAGGAAAGCACAGTTAGATGCCCAAAAGCATTCCCAAATAAAAGGGGAGTTTCTGGCAAATATGAGTCATGAAATAAGGACACCCTTAAACTCCATTGTCGGGCTTTCAGATTTGCTTCAGGAGTCAAAGCTTGACCATGAGCAAAAGCAGCATGTAAGTGTTCTAAAAAATTCAAGTGAAATTCTTTTAAACCTTGTTAATGATATTCTTGATTTTTCAAAGATTGAGGCTGGGGAGCTCGTTTTAGATGAAGCAGAAGTAGACTTTCATTCTCTTTTCGAAAAAATCTATGACATATTCTCCTGGCAGGCCAAACAAAAGGGTGTGAAGCTTCAATCTAATATTGATGAAGATATTACCGCTACTTATATTGGGGACCAGTCAAGAATCTCACAAGTGCTTATTAACCTTGTCGGAAATGCTCTAAAGTTTACATCTGAGGGGGAAGTCAAGTTCTCACTTATTCCAAATCAAGGCACCAAATTAAAAGGAAGTTTGCTTCTGGTTGTTGAAGATACTGGGATAGGAATTCCAGAAGATCAACAAAAACATATCTTTAATAAGTTTTCTCAAGTGGAAGATAAAGCAAATAGAAGCTTTGGTGGAACTGGGCTTGGTTTATCTATCACATCTGAGCTTATTAGATTAATGGGCTCCGAAATTATTGTTGAAAGTGTGCTTGGGCAAGGATCTAAATTTTATGCAGGATTAAATCTAGAGGAAGCTACTAGCTCTGTTAAAAAGAGCAAGCTAGTCTCAAAAGTTGATGATACTAAGCTGAAAGAATCCGAGTTGAAGGTCTTAATTGTTGATGACGCAATTAATAATAGAAGTCTTGTAAAAGCTTATCTTAAAAAATTCCCATTCGAGATAACTGAAGCTGTTGATGGCGTTGAGGCACTGGACAAGATGAAGGAAAAAGCTTTTGACGTTGTCTTTATGGATATGCAAATGCCTAGAATGGATGGCTATACTGCTACCGAAGAATTTAGAAAGTGGGAGTCTCAAAATAGGGACTCATGTACAAATATTATCGCACTCACAGCTTGTGCTCTAAAAGAAGAAAAGGACAAGTCGTTGGTTTCGGGGTGTGATGACTATCTTACCAAACCACTTAAAAAAGAAACCTTAATCAATAGCCTCAATGCTCTGGTGGATAAGGCCTAGGATTTAGCGAGTTTGTGAGGTGCGGGCTTTCCATTTTCATCAACATGAACAAAGCTAAAGTCACAAGAAAGTATTATATTCTTTGGATTTTGAAACTTATCATCTTCTACTGTTGGAGGTGTAGGAGTATCCTGGGGCGATTGTACCGTCTTTCTCACCACTACACACTCCACGACAAGTGAGCTATTTCCAATTTTATTCTTTCGAGTCCAGAACTCTAAAACGTCTCCACTTCTTGCAGGGTTTTTGAATAGGACTTCAGACATTTTCAACGTTACGATTGATTTACTGCCAATCTGGCACATGGCATATATTACTGCAGCTTCATCTGCCCATTGTAAAAGCCGTCCGCCAAATAGGGTTTTGGCGTGGTTGAGGTCGTCTGGCATTACCAGTTTTCTGTAGGTGAGTATATATTCATTCATGTGCTGAATTGTAACATATTATTACTTAAGTTCGCTATTAATCTTTTGAAGATAAGCGTTTGCGCAGCTCTTTTTGTTGTTTTCTGAGCTCTTTATCACGTTGCTTGCGAGCTTCTTTTGCTTTTTGATAAAAGTCACTTTGAGTAATCGATTTGGAGGGAGCTTTTTGCTTTTTTAACTTCTGGCGAAGTTCTTTGTCCCTTTGTCTCTTCGCCTCTTTTGCCTTCTCATAAAGCTCTTTGTCTTGAATAAGCTTGGCGGATTTGTGCTTTTTAAATTTACTGGAATTTGAGACATTGTTACTGCTCTTTAATTTTTCCCTTAACTCTTTATCCCTAATTCTCTTCTGTTCTTTTGCCTCTTGATAGGCCTGACTTTCTTTTAGTGGAGAGGCCTTTTTGAGCTTTTCACGTAGCTCTCTATCCTGTGACTTTTTGAGCTCTTTTGCTTTGTTATAGAATTCGGACTCAGATGGCTTCGCTCTGTCGGTGTTTTCTTTCAGCTTTCTTTTCTTAGAGCTCCCTTTACTGGTGCCTTTCACTTTTTTTAGTGATTCCACTTTTTCTATTAGCTGGGCCAGTCCATCGAGAGTTGGCCTTGCATTTTTAAGAAGGTCTAAACTGTACTCTTCTTTTAGGTATTTTCTTAGATAGTTAAAAAATAGATTTAGAGGCTCTAAACTAAAAGTTCTAAGAAAAGTTTCTTCGCCTATAATGTGCAATGCTTGTGGACCAGTGGTATGATATTCATTTAATAGAGGAATACAAAAGTAGTCTGAGGGTTTTAGACCAGCACCACCATTTGTCCCGAGCCTTATGTGGTGAGCACATTGGGCCTTTGTAGATGTAACAACACACTGTTGTTTCCTGAGCCACTCTAAATATGGGCGGTTTCTATGTGGTCTGTGTTTTGAAAGCTCCAGCTCTTGATCCTTTTATTTTTTATTGATTATATGTTTCCTTATTATGTTTGAAAAGGGGTACTAGAGGCCATTATGGAAAAAGTAGTAATTGTTGGAGGAGGACCGGCAGGCCTATTTAGTGCATGGCTATTGTTGGAAAAAGGCTTCATCGTTCATCTTTACGAACAAACTACGGGAGTGGGTAAGAAATTTTTAGTTGCTGGAAATGGTGGACTAAATTTAACTCATGGGGAGCCTCTAGATAGATTCGCAACCCGTTATGGAAAAGATCAAGAGCTTTTTTCAGAGCTTCTGGCGGTGTTTGGGCCAAATGATCTTAGGTCATTTTTTACAAAGCTTGGTGTGGAGACTTTTGTGGGCACCTCTGGAAGAGTGTTTCCAAAGAATATTAAAGCTTCCGCTATTTTGAAGTTGTGGGTTGAGAAGCTTAAATCAAATAAGAATTTTAAACTTTTTTTGAAAAGCACTCTAGTAGACCTTAATGGGCAAAATAAAGTATTTATCGAG
>CEUD01125565.1_pt1 | contig 25548 bp, 18 predicted proteins | sample 356481 | NCBI WGS metagenome assembly CEUD01 (sample SAMEA2623314, study PRJEB7988) | marine metagenome | isolation source: saline water (ENVO:00002010), including | reverse complement strand
CCTTGCTTTACGCCCGGGGGGATGTGGCACCCGCCACAAGTCGTGTGGTCTATCCGGTGGACATGGACGAAGTGCTGACGAACTGGTGGTCTTTCTCCGAGAAATTCAGCCGTCTCGGGCTTGCTGTCCAGATTGGTACCTGGGCCTTTGACAAAGAAGAAGGCCTGCCCGGAACTTTTGAGGCCGCTTCCGGCATCCGCCAGCCGGAAGGATATGATGAGCCGACAACTCCATGGATATCCTTCGAGGATGCGGCCGAAAAGTTTGGGACTGCCGACAATGTGGTGACCAGCGAGACTTCTGAGATTCAACTCAATGTGTTGAAAGGGGAGGTGAAAGTGGTTACTGAGCGCAGTGAGTCTCTGGTCCTGCATGAAGGGAACGAGGCCAGCGGCGAAGCGCTTTCGGCCAATGCCCCCTCCGTATTCTGCAATGTGAGCGCATCGTCGATGGATGACCTTGCCTTGTCTGAAAGCCAGCGCGTGCTTCTGATGCACCTGACTGATGTGCGTAACACCAAAATGCATTTCCAGAACGATCAGTTGCAGCTGATGGAAGGTTGGGGGGAATTGCCGCACCTGATCCGTCGGGGTAGCGTTGAGGTTTCGCTCGAGAACACAAACGAGGGTATGGCGCTTTATGCGGTGGATATGTCCGGGAATCGGTTGGGCCTCGTGCCGACCACATACAGTGACGGCAGCTATCATTTCACCTTGAACACAGCACCTGACGGATCCGAGCCCCGGATGGTTTACGAATTGGTCAAAGAATAGTTGATCGATGAAATGAGAGCTAGCGATTGCGGAGGAATTATACATAATCTATTACCCATCGTCATTCGAAGTTCAGTTCTAAATTCCCCGATGTCCCCATGTTCATTTCCCCTCAGGCCATAGCATCTGGAACCGCTCGCAAAGAGGGTGGTTTCGCGCTCGTCATTGCGCTGAGCCTGATGGCTTTTATCCTGCTGTTATTGCTGAGCCTGACAACGCTCGTTTCGGTCGAAAGCAGTAGTGCGGAAACGGCGCGTGCCTCTATGCAAGCACGACTGAATGCGCGACTCAGTCTTATGGTCGCTGTCGGTGAGTTGCAGAAGTATGCGGGAAAGGATCAAATCACAACAGCCCGGGCGGAGATTACGTCTGATTCAACGCTCAACCACCCGTATTGGACCGGTGTGTGGGATGCGTCCGCTACGACAGAATCGGCCCGTTGGATCGTCAGCGGCAATCAGGGTTTAGCTGTTAATGATGCCAATTACCTAACCCCATCGAGCAACTTGAGCGATCCTTCGGATCAAACGAATACGGTATGGCTCGTTAAGGAGTCTGTGAGCAATCCACTCGAGCGCATCAAAGTGCAGACTGAGGCGATCGCAGCCTCTGGTGACGCTTCCTCGGGGCGGTTCGGCTTTTGGGTCGCTGATGAGGGGGTGAAGGCTAAGTTCAATATCGCATCCGAGGAGAATACCGCCACAGACAGCCAGACTGGTTCGCCAACCACACTGTCGTATCAGCACGGTATCAATCAGTTGAATGCAGCCTTTTCTGCTCAGGATCTGGAGGGTGATACCAAAACCTCGAATGCCAACTCCTTATGTGACCTTGTGCTACTCGCCGAAGCCGCAGGCCTCGATAAGGATTACTTCCACGATTTAACGACTCAAAGCTTCGGTCTACTTACCGATAGTCAGAACGGTGGCTTTAAAAAAGACCTAAGTCTGGCCTTTGAAGATGACGGAGTTTACGAGCTGGAGTTTGGTAATCTCGAACAGGATCCCCGCCGTTTTTTCATCGATCACCTGGAGGATCCCAGCACGGGATTGACTGGCCCAAACTGGGATATTCTTCGCAGCTATTATCGACTGCATGAGCGTGTGGTTGATGGCAGTGTCGACATTCTGACTCCCGGTAATTCTTTAAAGACATCGCTGCGAACCGCTTTCAATCCCTATGCCCACGGCACGATTACCGATACTGTGGATGGGAATCCGACCGAATGCCTCGACTACTACCAGCACGAGAATGTGCTTCATCCGGTGATTTCCAGAATGCGACTGGCCTTCAATATCCGGACGTTGCCCAGTTCGACTGAAGTTGGGAAGTATAATATTCTCATCGATATGGTGCCTGGTTTTGGGCTCTATAATCCTTACAATGTTGCGCTCAATGATCGTGTTTATGCGATTTACTGCAGATTCGATCCCACGTTTGAAATCCAAGTGGGGAGCAGTGTCTACACGAGAAAGCTGAGTGATATGCGTGGTTCCAGCGGCTTTGATTTCTTTGGATTTGTCTTAAATACCAAGCGGAAAACCGAAGGCGACGGAACGAACTACACCGCTTTTATGCCTGGAGAAACGCGTTTGTTTATGCCCATTGTGCGGCCCGAGGAGAAAGAACTGGAGGATCAACTGCGAGTTCAGTGGTTACAGAATACGCATTCCGGTCAGGCCTTGTATGTCAACCTTAGCACAAAGGGAGGCTTGGGGAAGTTTGACGGTGATGTGCCGGTTCGCATCAATAAGATCAGTCTCGGGAATGATGTCTTTTTGGATCTCCGGCACTCACACGATGCCAATCAGCCGCTATTATGGAGTTGGAATTTTCGTTCGCTCCAGCGCATACAAGCACTCTGGCAATCGGGGTCGGGCAACACTGCCGCTGAGTTCGACATCCCAACACCGGCACGCGATGCGAGTACCTTAACCGATGGCGAGTCTGTGGCGACCTGGGAATTCAATATGCAGACCACGCGAAGCGCCTATGGTTTACGCCTGGGGATTGATAGCAATCTTCGGCCGCTGGTCGGCTCTCCGAGGTGGGACGGTTCGGAAGATGGCGATGGCAACACCATGATGGCCGGTTTCGAGTATCAGGATGACCACGGTCTTTTGGATGATAGCGAAACCGATTTCGAAGTCCATACCAACGAAGACCGCTATAATGGCTACTGGGGCAGCACGGTGGGCACGGGCAATGCCGATCTGGTTTATTTTCCGATTTTTGATGTGCCGCGTGAGCCCTTGCTTTCATTAGGTGCACTGCAACATGCCAATCTGGGGCGCTACAGTAGCGACCCGAGCTTTATCATCGGGAATTCCTACGCCAACCCAAGGATTCCACTGGATTCGACCCTTAACTCGAATTTTGCCGGGATTACTGATTTGGATGTCTATGACCTCTCTTATCTGGTGAACGAAAAACTATGGGATAGTTATTTCTTCTCCTCAATCGATTCGAACCTGAGTGGCACTGACTTGCAGAATGAAATTGAGGCGCAACTCTACCGTAGTAAGCGCTATCTTTTTGAGGACGGTGCGGATGAGTTTATTGAAGCGGCCAAAGTAGATCGCGACGACTACCATGCACTCGCTTCGTACATGCGCATCAATGGGCCTTTCAATGTGAATTCCACTTCTGTCAATGCATGGAAAGCTGTGCTCAGTTCGATGCACGATTTGGAAGTGCCTGTGTATGACCCGGTCAGCAATGAAGGTACAGGCATCGATATGGATATCTTTTTCAGCCGGCTCAGTTCTCCATACGGAGGAGCCTACAAAAACGATGATAGCGACACCCATGCCAACTTTTGGCGGGGATTACATGAGTTGAGTGAAGATCAGATCAACGATCTGGCAGTCGGTATTGTGGACGAATTGAAGGCACGCGGTCGGCCCTTTGGGACAATGGCGGATTTTGTGAATCGAGACCTCGATGGTCCTGACGAAGCCCAGCGGAGTGGCATTCTGCAACGGGTGATCGACCGGGAAATTAATCAGGACACTGGTTCTGAACTGTCGTCTGAGATCGTTCAGATGACCGAGGGGAATAATCCTTATGAGATCGACGATCTCTCGGGGCATCAGGCGACTGCTTTTCCCGGCTACCTACTTCAAGGAGATATTTTGCAGGCACTGGCACCCATTTTGACGACTCGTTCGGATACCTTTGTGATACGAGCTTACGGGGACGCCAACAACCCGGTGACAAATGAGGTCGTCTCGACTGCCTATTGTGAAGCAGTCGTGCAAAGACTGCCCGATCCGGTGGAAGGGAATATTAATGACAGTGCCAATCGAAACAATCCATCCGGTGATTTTGGGCGGCGCTTCGAAATCGTTAAATTCCGGTGGCTGAGTGCCGACGAGATTTAAAACGCAATGAGCCTTAGATTTATGTGCAGTCTTCGATATATTCTCATTCTTCCTGTCATTGTGCTCACGCTCAGTTTGCAGGCTCAGGAAACACCTGAAGATTTCGTCTCGCTCGATTTGACGACGCTCAGTTGGGACAAGGGAGTCGTTGAGGATCTCGGGTATGTGTCGGATCATGAGGTCGAGACTACCGATATCTATTCCAGAGCTCTATCGGTACCTTTTCACTACTCCGGTCCTGCGCAGTTGACCTTTTTCAGGGAAACAAGCGTTCCCGGCGAGGACGCGCCATTGCGCACGCCTGTGGCCAATGTCAATCTGCCCAATAAGGCAAGTGAAGTGCTGCTCATTTTTATGCGGAATAAGCAGGTCGAGGCTGAACGCTACAATGTGATCGCGATTCCGCGTGACAAGTCGTCTTTCCCCCGTGGGAGCTATCAAATTTTTAACCTGAGTGACTTCCCCGTGTCCGGTAAGATGGGGGATGAAATCTTCAAACTCGATTATCACGGCAAAAAAGTGATCACGCTACCTTTGCAGGAAAAGACCAGTATTGAGGTCAAATTCGCACAGGAAGAGGAGGGGCAATGGGAGCTGGGCTATAGCTCCATTTGGAGTCACTACGTCAACAAGCGCGTCAATATTTTCGTCTTAAACAGCAAAGACTCCGTCAGCCCGATCGACGTTCGCCGCTTTTCCGAATATGTACCTGAATAATCCGACTTCAGAGCCTTCGAATACAAGAAGGCCAATCTTCACCGCGCTTATATTACGATATATGCTCCTTACTTTGTTTACTTGTGGTTTCTCGGGGGGCGTGTCCGCTGAGGATATCCAGCTTTCGACGGATCCGAACGTACATCCGGTTCCGGGCTTATTGGATGCGCCGCAAAGCTCACGCTATCTCGTCAATGCGGGAGGGCATGAAATTGAGGTGAAAGACGAGCCATACGATTTCGATGTCGCGATGTTTACTATGGGCACGACGCCGGTGCGTATCGATGTCGTGCTGGCGAGTGATTTTGACTCGTTTACCTTAAAGCCTGATCGACACGGTATTGAAGTGGAGCGTATCGAAAAAACACGGTATTTTGTTCGACGACTGTGAGGATGTATTGGTCGAGGGTATCAGCATGCGAAGCTTTGATACCTGGTGGCAGAGCTTGTTCCTGAATACGATCAATGCGGAGGTCGCACACGTTAACTTTTTTGGTGTGGGTATGAACACTGACGGTGTCGATATTGACGCGGTCAAGAACTTCCTTGTTCGTGATAGTTTCCTGCGTGTTGAGGACGATGGCCTCGGGTGGCATGCTCTGGATGCAGAAGCCAACGGCGAAATGATAACAGAAAATGCCGTGGCTGATAATTTGGTGATCTGGAATACGAAGTGGGGGAACGGCATTCGTGTCGGGTCGTCTATGGAGGCTCAGTTGTGGCGCGATATTACTATACGCAACGTTGATATACTCAAGCGCGCCGGTTGTGGAATCATCAGCGATTTCTCTGATTGGGCTTGGTTGGATAACCCTAAAAAGATGGGTTGAATTGTTTTCAAAGGGGGTGTCCTTAAAGCACTAAAAATCGCGAAGAACCCTTTTTTTTGCTCCAACATATTCATTGTCAATTACTTGCCAATTCGGTCGAGCGTTGACCTCGATTTATCTCGTAATGTTGTCAATTATCTAGCAATTTACAACTGCTATACTAAATGCGTATGAACTCTCAACTTAAATACCCTATGAAAACTTCCTATCTGCTATATTTTCCCCTTGTAGCCTTGTGCGCTTCCATGAGTGCAGGCGTGATTGTTTCTGAATCGTTTGAAGGTTTAGTGACGGATAACTTAAATGGAACGTCCGCTGATGTTTTTGATGCGGGCATTACTGGTGTCACAGGGAATTGGGTTGCCGCGACTCAATACAATGCGGATGGATCCTTGGCAGCGAGCAGTGGGAATGGAGCGGCCTTCCTTGACCTCGGCGATTATATTAATGATTCGCGTGGCACGGCGAATGGGATTTTTACTTTGCAAGTCACGATGGAGATTACGGCTGGCAATGCAAATGGTGAGTGGGTGTCATTTGGTTTCTTAAAAACGGGGATATCTGCAGGCGAGACGTTTTACGATGATGCGGAAGGTTATGGGACGAGCTTATTGCGAGCGGATGATCCCGAAGGAAATAACAATTATTATGTAGGGCCTGGGACGACAGGTTCTAATTCTGATCCTGGAATTCTATCAGGAGTTCAGACTTTTACAGTTATTTTGGATTTAAGTTCGTGGGATGGTGCTTCAGAACGCGGTAATATTTCGTTTTCTCGGGACGGTGGCACGACCACCGACTTCTATTATGATTTTGGTGGCAATCCTGATTTTCGCTACATCGGATTTACCGAGCGTTCTGTTGTGGGAGCGACTTTGAGTAATTTGACATTAACTCAAGTTCCAGAGCCGAGTGCGTATGCACTGGTGGCCGGACTGCTTGGATTTTCAGCCGTCGCTTTGCAGCGTCGTCGGTGTTAATCGTTTTGGCGGCTTTTTCGGTAGCGCCCGGGGCTTTGCCCTTGGCGCCTTCGAAACCAATTTACGAATAGAGAGTCGGAACCGAACCCGAGCGAATAGGCGAGTTCCTTGACAGTGCAGTCGGGGCCTTTGAGTGAACTGCGAGCTTGCTGTAACAGACGCTTGTCCCAGTATTTGCTGACCGTAAATCCGAGTTCTCGTGAGAAGAGTCGGTTTAATTGCACTCGGCTGAGTCCTGTGGCTTTGGCTAATTTGTTATTGGGGATTCCTTGGATGGGAGGACTTTGGTTCAGTATGCGGCAGGCGCTTAGTATCCGTTCGTCTTCTGATTTATTATATGTCCAGTTGCCATCCGCGTTTTGCATCAGAGCGATCCATTCTTTGAGCCAAGCATAAAAGTAGACCTGAAGTTGGAGGAAGTTACTGTAGTTAGCTTGCTCGCGGTGAAAGGTGGCATGGGATTGCACGGAGGGGAATTTTTGTCGCAGAAAGCATTCCAAGGTTGCTGCGCTTTTGAGTAAATTCGGATGCATTTCGGCTTCAAGCACGATTGGTTGCTCGATGTGTATCAAGTTGTCGCCCGTCAGCCATTGGCAGCGGAAGTGAATTGATAGGAGCTCCGCCCCTGAGGAAAATTCATGTGAGGTGTATCCTTCTGGAAGAAAGAGCCATTGCCCTGGTTGCACCGAAATAGTCTGTGCTCCGTAACGAAGCCTCAGGTCGCCTGTGCGTAAATACCACACCCAATATCCTCGGTCACGACTGCGATTCACTGTCATTCTAAGCGAATCTGGCGCGTGATCGTAGGCCCAGATGAGTTCATTGTGTATACACGAGAGTTCGTGGAGTGGTAGATTCATTCATGTATGATAAAAATATAAAATTAGAATTAAAATATAAAATCACTTCAGCTTGCGCGAACAACCTAGATTCACGAGGGTGGTTGCATGGACCAATCTTCAAATGAAAATGAGATCTCACGGGTCAATGGCTATCGAGGGATTTGGTATGAACTTGGGCACACATATGAATATGGAGATCGCTATTCCGGAGGGCTCGGCACTTATACAGCCTATCATCAGCCGGCGGCGATTTATTCGGAACGCTTTCAAAAAACCTTTTTCACTTATGGTGGTGCGCCTTCGGCTGATCGGCGTCACTTGTTGATTATGGTTTCCTATTATAATCATCAAACAGGGACCGTGCCTCAACCGGTTTTGGTGTGCGATAAGAACGGAGTGGATGATCCACACGACAATGGAGTGATTCAAATGGATGCGGACGGCTATCTGTATGTCTTTGTCAGCGGTCGTAACACCCTACGTCCCGGTTTGATATACCGAAGCATGGAACCAGGTTGTATCGATGGTTTTCAGCTGATCTCCGAGCAGCAAGTCACTTATCCGCAAGCATGGTGGGTGCCGAATCAAGGCTTTTGTTTTTTATTCACTAAATATTCGAAGGGAGTAAAAGGGCCCTCGCGAGAGCTTTATTGGAAGACGAGTGCTGATGGTGTCGAGTGGTCTGCAGATCATGAACTGGCTCGCTTTGGCGGGCACTACCAAGTGTCTGGTCTACATGCTGGGAAGATCGCGACTTTCTTTAATTGGCACCCAGAGAGTGATAACAATGAGCGCACTAACCTCTATTACGCGCAGACGAAAGACTATGGGGAAACGTGGACCACGGCGGGTGGAGACGTGCTGGAATTGCCGTTGGATCAGCCTGCGAACGCTGCGCTTGTGATCGATTACCACAGTGAAGGACGCTTGGTCTATACTTGTGATATCAACTTCGATGCAGAGGGGGGGGCGATCCTCTTGTATGTCTGTAGTCGTGATGGTAATCCTGGACCGCAGGGAGAACCGCGGGAATTGCGGATGACGCGTTGGGATGGTGAACGCTGGCAAACTAGTGTTGTTGCGGTATTGACTCACAACTACGATATGGGGAGCCTGTATGTGCAGTCAGATCTATGGCGAGTGATTGCGCCGACCGAGGCTGGTCCCGATCCTTTGGGCACCGGCGGTGAAGTGGCGGTGTGGGTGAGTCGCGATCAGGGAACGACGTGGCAACGTGAGCAAAACGTAACAAACGAGAGCGAGACAAATCATAGTCATGTCCGCCGACCACTTAGTGCGAAAGATCCTTTTTTTGCATTTTGGGCAGATGGGGATACGAGGGCGCTCAGTGCATCTAAATTGTATTTTTGTGATGCTTCCGGGCGGTCAGTGTATCAGTTGCCTTACACGATGGAGAGTGATTGGGTAAAGCCTATGCTCGCCTTCAAAGATGGAGCGAAGTTTAATCAATGAAGGCCTTGTTTGCATTGACCGAGTTAACTCGATTGAGGCTTTATGGTGAGCGCAGCTTGCCCGAAATTGAGGGAGTTGAAATTTACGAGGTAGATGTGACTCATATGACTGCCGAGCAATGGGAGCATTGCCTCAGTGTTGAGTTGCCAGATATTTTAGTGGCTGGATGGGGCACACCGATGCTGCCGGAGCGTGTCGTGATCAATTCGAATCGTTCGATTCGTTATCTGTGTTATCTATGTGGTGAGGTGAAGAAAGTTGTTCCGCGTGCATTGCTTGAAGCGGGGGTGCCAGTTACCAATTGGGGCAGCGAGATTAGCTATACCATTGCAGAACATGCGGTGCTGTTGGTGTTGGCTGCATTGCGAAATATCACAGTGTGGCCGGTGTATATGCAAGGGGTGCAGGTGGATGCGAAGCGGGCGATTGGCTTGCAAAGTTTGCGTGGTCGACGCGTGGGGGTTCATGGATTTGGGGCGATTGCGCGTGAGCTGGTTCCTATTTTACAAGTTTTTCGGGCGGAAGTTCGCGCCTTCTCTTTGGGCGTTCCTGAGCACATAATGAGGGAGTATGGTATTGAGCCCGCTGAATCATTGCAGGAATTGTTTGAGCATTCGGAAGTTGTGATCGAGTGTGAGGCACTGCGTGAGGATACGCGGTTGAGCGTTGATGAAGGCGTCTTAAACGCTTTGCCGGATGATGCGGTGTTTGTGAATGTGGGACGGGGTTCGGTAGTTGATGAAGATGCTTTGGCGCGTGTTGCGTTGGCGAAATCACTTCGCTTGGGTTTAGATGTGTTTCAAGAAGAGCCCTTGCCCTTGAATTCTGCTTTGCGTCAGGTGCCTGGAGTTCTCCTTTCTCCACATGTGGCTGGGCCGACTTCAGATGCTTTTGTTTATTGCACCGAATTGGCGCATGCAAACTTACGGCGATTTGTAATGGGAGAAGCACTACAGGCGCGCGTGACCTTAGAAAGTTACGATCAAAGCACATGACTCTTTCATTCGTATGGTGAACAATCTACAATTTTGTTTTTCAAGCATGGGCTGTCCTGAGGCGTCTTGGCTGGAGATGGCTGAATTGGCACAAGCATACGGCTTCTATGGCATAGAGTTACGCTCCTTACGAGGGAAGTTGGATTTGTTAACTGCGCTGGATGAGGCATTTGGCAGTCCGGAAGTGATGCGGGATTCGGTTGAGCAATTGGGTGTGGCCGTAGTCGGATTGAACAGCGGGCTTAGTTTATTGTCTCAACGAGATGAGGATTTACAAGCAGTGCAGGGGTTGGCTACTTGGGCGGATCGCGTGGGTGTTCCATATATTCGGGTGTTTGATGGGGGGCATGATGGCGAGGGCGAGGCGATTGAAGTGTTGGGCGAAGCATTGGATTGGTGGGATCGTCTGAAACGCGATCGGCAGGTGCAGTGTGATCTAATCGTCGAGACGCACGGCTATCTTACGGATTCGGAGAAAGTCATGCAGTTGGCTGAGCTTAGAGGTGGGAGCTTGAATCTACTTTGGGATAGTTGTCACACGTGGCGTATGACTGGGCGTTCGCCCTTGCAGGACTGGCCGTTTCTACAGCCGTATGTCAGGCATATTCATATTAAAGATGCCGTAATGGATACATCCGCGAAAAAAGGATTTCGATATACACTTCCCGGATTGGGGGAGGTGCCAGTATTGGAACTGTTAAAGGCCTTGCGTCGGGATGAATTTCAAGGCCCGGTAAGCCTAGAGTGGGAGAAGCTGTGGCATGCTGAATTGCCGTCTCTGACAGAAGCCATGCGATCAGGGGTGGTCGCTGGTTGGTGGTGAATCTCACTGTTTGTAAGGTTGACGTGATTTTAGTTAATTCGGACGTCGAGGATAAAAGGGCGGGGACCATTATTTATTCAGCATCAAATCAAGGAAAGACCGTGCAAAGAAGTGGGAAGGATATTGAGGTCAAGTTCTTGCGCGTAACCTTACAGCTACAGCTTCGATGAATTAAATTTGTGATCTATACTCACAGCCATCCCACAGAGATTCCTTCAGTTAAGCAAGCCTGAGCAATAGAGCGACCTGGGGTCGGTTATTTCGTGGATGTCAAAATTGAAAAGTGGTGATTGCTTGGTCGTTTCGTTCCATGCTGTCCCATTGTTTCATGGAGTAAACCCAGGTAAGTATGCGGTTTGTGGATGGATGGAGATTCGCTATTTTACACGTGCTGTCCCATAGAAACGCAGCGTATCGCTCAGCACGAAACGATCCCAGACTACGCCTCGGATCATTGTAAACAAGCGGGAAAACTATGCGGCCAATCCGAACACCATGCTGGAAGCGCAAGCGTAGATACATGTGCAGCGCTTCCAGACGTCGCGATGAATGCGGTGTATGTTCTCGAAGGAAATCCACCTGAAATATAGGAGGCGGTTGAGCGGATGATTTTGACTAATGTTGAAGTGGCTTAGTTCGAGCAGGCGTGTTAAAAAGTTCGATGGTATAGGTTGGCCTGGAACAAGTGGTTCTAATTTTGATCCGGGAACTTTGTCTGGAGTTCAGACCTTCACCGTTATTTTGGATTTGAGTTCCTGGGAGGATGGGACTTCGGAGCGTGGTAGTATATCGTATTCCAGAGACGGAGGGGCGAATATCGACTTTTACTATGATTTTAATGGCGATCCGGATTTTCGCTACATCGGATTTACCGAGCGTTCTGTTGTGGGAGCGACTTTGAGTGGTTTGACATTAACTCAAGTTCCAGAACCTGGTGTATCTGCACTACTTGGGGGTTGTTTGGCGCTGGGCTATGTGATGTGTCGCCGTCGAATTTAGAACTAGGCGGGGCTCATGGTAATTGAAAAAGCCGCAGGAGATTCCTGCGGCTTTCTTGTGTCTGGGGATCGACGAGCGTTTATTTTCTGCGTCGGATTAAGGTGAATCCTAGTAATAGGCTGCCAATCATTAGGGCCGTTGTTGTGGGTTCGGGCACTACAGTGAAACTGCCTGTGCCGTCTATGTCGGTGAAGAAGGCTTGTTTTCCGGCATCCAGATCGCTGAAAGTATAGGTGCCGGCATCCAGTGCGATTCCGTTTAGAGTGATCGAATTGAAGTAGCTTGTTATGCCGCTGTTCAATTGGAACAAACCGCCAGTTTCAATTGTGAGTGTCGAGGTGCTCGTCGCGTCTCTGAACTCGTAACTGATATCAAGGACGCCGCCGTCATTGATCAAGAAGCTGCCTGTGCCGAAAGACCCGTCGCTGAGCGAGGCTAGCGTCGATGTTGATACGGTCCAGAGTCCAGAGAAGGTGTTGCCACTTTGTTGGATGTAATTGATGGTGGTGGCATCTTCGCCGACTGCATTGATGGTTCCAGAGCCACTGATAAAAGAAGCGAAGCGTTGTTTTCTCGCTGCTGGACCAGCGTTGAATTGGCCGCTTTGGCCCGCGTCGACGAAGATCGTAGTCGAAGATGTGAAGGTGTTTCCGTAGGTTCCAGTTTGGTCACCTGCAGAAAGGGAGCTATTCCCTTCCAGTATGAAATTTGCTTCGTTGACGTATTGAGCTTTGTTTACAAATCCAGCTCCGTTGATCAGCTTTAAAGTGTTGTTGCCGAATCCGGAATTAGAGTAGTTTCCGCTTCTGGCGGCACTGGCTGAAGTGCTGCCGTCAGTCACATAAATATTGTCAGGGTCTTCGGTTATACGAACTGATGCTGGATCGCCCCAGATCGCGGTGCCCCAGTGTTGGCTGTCGGATCCTTGGACGGTTTGATATATTTCAGCGCCGTGCACAGTCGCCGCAAGGCAACTGAGGCTGATAGTGAGTGCTATTTTTGTATTCATTTTATTGTTCTTTGGGTTGAGGTGAATTACTGCGAGTTGCTGCGGTAGCAGCGGAGTTGGATGCTGTGATCCACGGGTGTTTGAAAGGTGATCAGGATGCGGACGTGGTTTGGCGCGGTTTCGCTATCGCGCATTGCCCACATGGTATGGCTGTGTGCGCCTCCTGAGATTTCGATGATGTCAATGCCGTAGCGCATGCGGGCGGAGCCTTCTTTGAGAAAAATGACCTGCCCGGCATCTGGAACAAAGCTGAGGTGATCCGTTTCCCAAATGCCGCCCGGCGCGAAATCGAACGCAACTTGGGTGGCGACATTCTGTGTCTCGCCAGTGGTTTTGTAATTGAGATCCAAGCCTAGTCCTTCGTTGGGAACTTGTATGCTGAGAGATCCGCTGGCAGGGGAGACTTCGCGCAATGGACGTGCGTGAAAGGTGTCGTCCCAGGTTGCCTTGGCTGCCGTTGGGCCGAGGGCGTAGTCGTAGCCGGGGCGGCGCGGGGTGTGTTGCCCGTTGCTAGTGAGTGTAACTCCGTTCGCATCGCCGTCGATTGTGTCACCGACAAATTTGCCCGCTCCAAAATAGGCTTGGTTGATTTTGATGCCAGCTAGTTCGGCGGTGTGGTAGTTGAGATTTAGGAGTTGGGAGCGATCCGCAAAAACCGAAGCTGTCATGGCTCCTTGACGGGTGCGCCAGAAGCGGTTGGTTGGAAAAAGTTCGGCGAAGTCGGCTAATTGTGGTTTGGTAAGAACGATGGGAGGCTGTGTATCATTCTGTTTGATAAACAGGGCATTGACTAGACGGTTTAAGTCGAAAATTGTGTGGGATAGTGGATGTGCCAGTGCTGCGTTGTTCCAGATGAAGTGTGCGGTTTTAGAAAATGCTTCGGAGTGCTCCGGGCTGATATGGGCTGCCTGTAGGTAGGAAGCGCTGAGTCCGAGTGGAATTGATTTGCTACCATAGTCTTGTCGCTTTGATAGCGAGGTGTCAGCTGTTCCGTCAGAGTTTAAGAGATGTTGGTCAAAGCTTAAATTCTTGATGACGGCTGCTAGCACGCCTGCTTTGTGTGAGTTCGGATAGTGCGTGTGCAGAGCAAAGAAGGATGAGTTGCAGATCGCATCATAGACACCGATGCTGTGCTCGGTGTAAGCACCTTCGGAGTCGATGTCGATGCCTTCGCTCAGCAATGTGTCGATTAATGAGCTGGCTGACTCTGGATTTGAAATGTCTGGGACCAGCTTGAGCGCGAGGGCTAAGGCACCGGAGATCACCCATCGATGATTGGGAGTATGGAAGCCGCCTGAAACGAGGCCCGGGACCGCACGTCGAATGAAGGTTTCGATGTGCTCGCAAAGCACGTTCCACTCGTTGTCGTCGTTGCGCCATGCTGCGCCATGGTTGAGAAGGTGCGCAATTGCTTGGATGATGAACGCGGTATCTGGTGCGGATTCGTAGTTCGCGGAACAGAGATCGATCAAGCCGCTTGGATGCTGGGATTTGATTAGGAAATTTGTCGCCTTGATTGCATTGTCGAGGCTGAATTCATTTTCGTAAGCTTTAGAGGAGGCGAGCTGGAGGCGTTGTGCGATATAGAGGTAGCCTTGAGTTGCGATATATTCGCCGGTGGCATTGGGCTCGGCAGTTTGTGATCCTGTGCCGAGCGTGGCATGCCCATTGTGTTGCTTCCTGACGTAGGAAATGAGACCTCCGGATACTGGGTCGAGCTGGTGGCTGAGGTCGCAGCTTTGTAGGTGCAGTCTTTGGATTAGGGTATTTAGATCGAGGGTGTGCATGCTGGTGTTTGTTTAAAGTTTTTCTTTAACGCTGATGTCGTCGAAGTAGGCATAGCCGCCGGTTCGGTTGTCGCCTTTGAGAAAAATATATAGTTTAGCTGCTCCAGGGGGAGCGCCAGCGCTATCTGTTGAGATGAGTGTCCAGTCGGCTCCAGGGTAAACATAATGACTGTTCAGAGTGCCTTGCGAGATCGTTTGGTTGCTCGCGGTTTGCCACTTCACGTAGATACGAACTGGGCCCGATAGAGTGGCATCTGCTTTGATCCAGCCTTCAACCTTGTAAGTTTTTCCGGCTGTAATGCCCGTGCTGATGCGTTTACGGCCTGCGTCATAGGATCCTGTGTCGTGACGAAGAGAGTAGCTACCGCTGACGCTTTCTGCGCTGACGATAGTATGGTTGCCGTCCCACGTGTCACCTTCTTCGAAGCCTCCGTTGGGGACGAGTTCCGGGCCGTAGCCTGGGAGGATGTTTACTGTAGTCACGGCTGAACGTGTCGGCTCGCCGTAGTTATCGAATGCGATGGCGGTTAGATTACTGGTGCCGACGTCGTCGAAGCTGATGGTGTATTCGTAGGGAGCTGCGGTTGCGTAGCCGACTGCTTGGCCATCCGCGAGGAATTCGACATAGTCAATTGTGCCATCATCGCTGGCGGTAGCGCTGAGCGTGATGTCTTGGCCGGCATAGACATTACCTGCGCTAGGGCTGTCGAGTGTGATGGTCGGTGCTTGGTTGGTGTAAGGAGCATCGAAGATCAGGTCATCGAAGCGAAATGTGTAGTTGTTGCCGTTGCGCGGATAGCAATCGAATTTAATCGTATGCACCTCGGAGTTGCCATCGAAGTCGGCATCAATAAAATCCGAGAGTGGGATCGAGATGCGTTGCCAGTCACCGCCCAAGTCGTATGTTTGATACGTAGAGGTGCTGACCGCGGCGCTGGTTGTATTGTTCATTGCGACCATCTTGATTTTTAGCGCAGAGCCATAGCTGCCGCGTATCCACATGATCATATGGTGGTCGCGATTAAAGCTGTCGGCTAAGTTAATGCCGTCTGAAATATAGTAGCCGCCGCCTCCATAACCGCCTCCGGATGGAATCGTGAAGTTGAAGCGGGTGCTTCGGGAGCCGTATTTCCGAGTTGTGTCATAGGGGGTTAAGGTGACGGTGGCTGCGGGTGAACTCGATTGGAAAGAATAATAGCTGCTGGCTTGCCCAGGGACGGTTGCAATCGCATCTTTATACCAGTAGAAGCGTGGCCAGTAGTTTGTGCCGATGTCTTGGGCGTAATTACCGATAGAGTCGGTCATTTGTGGTCGCTCTTTATGTTGTGGGCTCAGGTCGATGCTGAGTGCGTTAAGAGAGTTGAATTTGTGGCCTCCGAGCCAGTAAGTGACACTAATGTTGTTGGCGTCGAGGTAGGCGATGGTGTTGTCGAGCGCGGTGATCCAGCGCGGGTCGTTGTCGGGCACGCCGATTTCGCCGATGAGTCCGCGGACGTTGTTGGAGTTGCACCAATCGACAAAATTTGTCAGGCGATCTACGCCTATCGTGGGCGTGCCGCCTTCACCTTCGTAACTGAGGGAGTAGACTCCGTCAGAATCTTTACCGAGGTATTGATGAGCTTCGAAAACCAGGTTATCCTCTGGGTCGATGATATTGATTAGGCTTGAGCTGGCGGTTAGCCATTTTGCGCCAGAGCTCCATGAGTTGCCGGGTATGATGATCGCGTGTCGTGTGTTCACTGAGCGGATAGCATCGACTGCATCTTGGGCTGAATCGAGCCAAGTGTAGCTTCCCATGTCGTGTGGCTCATTCATGATGCCTAGGCCCCATATGCAGTCGCGATTTTCGAGGTGAGCTGCGAGTCTGCTCCAGAAATCTGCGAAAGCGCTCCGGGGCACTGCGGTGGTGCCGACGATATTGCCATCGTAGCGTCCGTAATTATGGAGATCCGGTATGACGAGCATGCCATGCTTTTCTGCGAGGTCGATGGTTGCGTCGAGCCTAGCGAGTTCGGCGGAGTTGAGTGCGCCATAAAGAGTGGGCTGCATGTGCTCCCATTTAAAAGGGAGGCGAACGAGTTCGAGGCCTCTAGATTTGTAATAGCCGAAATCCGTGGCGCTTGGGTAGATGTAGTCGCTTCCGTAAGTTGCACCACGGCTGCCGTTTTCGGCTCCGGATAGGTTGATGCCAATTAGGTGTGGTGGCTGGTTGGCGAAAATAGCAGTTACCAGTGTTAGGAATATCGTGAGATATCTGAGGTGGTGCTTATTCATATTGGGGTGTGTTAATTTATGGGAAGTTTTTCGGAGCTGAGCGGTCGCGGCTTATCCGAGTTGTGATGATTTTCGATTCAACGATCGGCTGATTACTACCTGTTTTTTTTTTGGGGGGGGTGTCTCGCGGAAGTTAGTAGTGTGTAATCTTGTATAGCGGGTAGTCAATGCTATACTTTATTTGTCTTTTGTGTTGGGGCGTTTTTTTGTTCTGCATTCTTAAGTTGTTGTTATATAGTATCCTTGTGATACGATTATTAGTGTTCAGTTGTGTTTCTTAATTATCAACTGCTTTATTGACAGAGTCGATGAGATGCTTTTTTACTGTGGGTATGTTAAAGACAAAGGCCCTAAAGCATGAACGGATTGAGGAAGGAGTGAAGCGCTTAGCCGCTACTTTGCCTGTTGGGGCTCGTTTGCCTTCCGAGCGTGATTTAGCTCAATCGATGGGGGTGAATTTTCTGACTGTGAGAAAAGCACTGCAGCGCCTTGTTGATGAAGGTATTATCATACGCAAAGCAGGTAGTGGCACTTTTGTGGCAAAGCCATGTGCGGATGCGGCGATGGGGGTCAACAAGGTTGGCTTGTTGATGTCATCCAAGAGCGATGCGTATTCCTATCGTTTGATGCAATCGATCTCAAATGTGGCGAGTGGGATGGATCTGACGATGGTTCCCTCTTGGGTCGATGATTACGGTAATACTGCAAAATCCGAACTCAGTCGTTTTGAGGAAATGGGGTGCTTGGCTGCGGTTATTCCTTGGTTTCCGCCGTCGAGTATCTATGATGTCGAAGACCTCGTAGAATCGACCAGTTTTCCACTTTCGCATCCGCAATTGTATCCAGGTTTTGGAACTGCTTTGGTGTTGCCTAGGACGCCGCAGAGTGCTTTGAGTTTGCGGCAGATTATTGAGTCCATCTGTCAATACTTGCTGCAAGTCGGGGCGACGAAGCTGGCTCTTCTCGGGCCGAAAGATCCGGAAAATGGCTTTTTAGAAAATAAAGTCGGAGCCTTTTCGTTCTATTGTGCGACGCGAGGTATTCCGAGTGTTTGCCAGCTGGTTGATTCGGATGCCGCATCCATGGACCGTTTAGCAGAAGAATGGGCGAAGGAGGCTTCGCCCATTGGTATCATCAGTTACGATGATGAGCATGCGCTGCGATTTATGACTTCGATGCATAAGCTTGGGTTGTCTGCGCCTAAGGACTATCGTATTATTGGAAACAACGATACTGAAGGGAGTCGTTACAGTGACCCGCCGTTGACGACGGTCGCGCAGGATTTTGATTTTATTGCAACGCGTATGTTGCGGGGGGCTCTGGCTTTGGCATTGCGCACGCCAGTCCAGCAAGGAGAGATTGAGAGTTTACCATTAGTGGTGCGCGAATCTTGTGGTGGTGCAGGAATGGTCGCGAGTGGCCAAATCAAAATCCCTCGGTTGATTCCAAGGCTGAGCGCCAAGTTATCTGAAAAGTTCGGTAAGCCTCAGGAGGTTAGTATTCCGGTAGAATAGTTCGGCTTTTCCGAGCGTCCCATTTCTATCTGATTCTTACGAGAGTCGGCAGAGTTAACCTATATCTATAAACCCCAAAAAATATGAAAAGTAAAATTAATGAATTATTCTCTAATCAGACATCTGGTCGTCTGACCATGCTGAGCTGTTTCCTTTTAGTTGCGCTTATTACGATCGCTCAGGCTGAGTCGGAGTCGTTGATTCGCAACCCTTTATTCAGTGAAGATGCTAACGCTGACGGTTGGCCGGATAGTTGGGGGAAGCTTCCTGGTGCGAGTTGGCTGAAGGCGGATGAAGGCTTTCCTTTTATGCGTTTGGAGCAAAAGGCACCAGGTGAGATGCGTATGATCTATTTGAAGGTGCCGATTCCTGCGGGAGCTTCGGAGGTTGTTTTCTCTGGTAAAGTGCGTGCGGAGGCAGTTGTTCCGGGCGACCAAATCTGGTTTGATGCACGTATTATTTCACAATATATCGATGTCGAAGGTAAGAAGATGAACGACGGGAAGCCTCGCCCCTACATTATCGCCAAGAAGGGCACATGCGCATGGAAGGAGTTTGAATATACTTATCCCGTGCCCGAGGGGGCAGCTTTTTTCCAAATTATGGCAGGGCATTTTCAAACGGAGTCTGGAACGGTTGATCTTGCCGAGCTTTCGCTGCGAGTCGCGGAGTAAACTTATGACACTTTGAGAGTATTTTTATGAAAATTCGAAATCTAATTCTAGGATTATTGGCCTGTGTCGGGAGTGGTGTCGCAGTGGCTGATGAACTCATTTCGGTGGAGTTGTTGCCCAATCCTGAAATGAATGAGGATGTGAATGCGGATGGCTGGCCGGATGGTTGGCCAACTGTATCTGGAGGTGAAAGTTTAGTGGATGACGGCCGCCCTTACATTCGAATCGAGCAGGGAGAAGCCGGTGCATTTAATATGTTGTATCGCGAAGTGCGTGTGCCCTCACGCTACCGAGCTCTCCGGTTTGAAATTGATTCGCGCGTCATTGATATCGTGCGGGGTGCAGATCTGTGGAATGAAGCGCGTATTATTTTTCAATTTAAGGATCTTAATAATAAGAAGCTCAGCCCCAAGCCGCGCCCTGTGATTCTAGGTAAGAAGGGAACTAGTGATTGGCGTAAGCGCTCGGTGGAGTTTTTGGTTCCAGAGGGGGCGATTACCTTGGAAATCATGACGGGGCATTTCATGTCTAAGTCGGGCATTGTAGATATCCGTTCGATGAGTTTACAGCCGGTTGCTGAGGAGGCTTTGCTGGTGCGGCGTGCGGAGTATCTACTTAAGAACCCGAAGCCGATTGAGATTCCATTTGAGGCTCCGATTCCCGCGCAATTTCCACCGGAAGTGTTTGTTGTTGGCAATCGTTTGAAGACAGCAGCTGGGGACGAAGTGTGGTTGCAGGGAGCCAATGTTCCCAGTATGGAATGGGTTGCGACGGGGGAGCGCATTATGCAAAGCACGGCGCACCTGATAGAGCAGTGGAACGTGAACTGTATCCGACTACCTGTGCATGAAGATTACTGGCTCGGCACGGCGGATGGCTCGAAAGATGGTGGTCAAGCCTATCGTCATTTAGTGGATTCGGTGGTCAATTATTGCTCGAATCGAGGCGTGTATGTGGTGATTGATTTACATCGTTTTCGAGCACCACGTGTTGAGCATGTGACTTTTTGGGAATCGGCTGCGGCTCGCTATGCAAATCATCCTGCGGTCTTGTTTGATCTGTTGAACGAGCCTCATTCTATAAGCTGGGAACTGTGGCGCAATGGTGGTGATATTTTGCAGCGGAAAACTCCAGCTGATGAAGATAACTTTTTGTCTGAGGAAGCACGTAAGAAGGCGCGGAGTAGCTTTTATTCGCCGGGGATGCAGGCATTGGTCGCAGCTGTGCGTTCGACTGGCGCACGTAATGTTGTGATTGCTGGCGGATTGGACTGGGCTTATGATCTCAGCGGTATTGTAAATGGCTATGCTTTGGAGGAGTCTGAAGCTGCTGATGGTAACGGCATTATGTATTCCACGCATATTTATCCATGGAAGTCCGGTTGGCAGTCCAAGGTGCTTGACGCAGCGGCATTACACCCAATTTTTATTGGAGAGGTGGGGGCTGACGAAATTATTATGTCATGGATGCCTGAAGAGGTTCAAGGGGACCCCGCGACTTGGGTGCCTGACATGTTGGGCTTGATTCAACGCGAGCGCCTGAATTGGACAGCGTGGTGCTTTCATCCTAGCGCCTCGCCGCGCATGCTGGAGGATTGGACGTATAAACCGACTCCGTTCTGGGGCGCTCCTGCTAAGGCTGCATTACTGGGTGAGTCCTTCGAGTTGAAGCGTCTGAGATAATTCCTATAGAGTATAGTGGTCCTAGATTGCTTTATCGAGGAAATGAGATACTATTCATAACCAGCGCTGAAGGATTCTATAATCTACATCCTTATACCCCATATGGCACATACTTCCAGATCTGTTGGCTCCGAGTCTAAAAAGGGCTTTGCATTAGTTATTGCCTTGGGGCTGATGGGGTTCGTGCTGCTTTTGTTACTTAGTATGACGGCCTTAGTGCAGGTTGAGACGCGGAGTTCGAAGATGAGTGCAGAGGTGCGAGTTGCACGGGAGAATGCACTCCTTGGGCTCAATGTTGCAATTGGAGAAGTGCAGAAGTATTTGGGGCCGGATGCGCGGGTGTCGGCACGGATGGAGTTTTTCCGAGCCGACGACCCGAGCACACCAGAAATGGATGCACCCAATAACCGCTGGTTGACTGCAGTCTGGGATAGTTCGGATTTGACCGACGAGCAGGAGCCAGCCGGCTTGCCCCGTTTCTTAATCAGCGGTAATGATCAGACGAGATTTGACCCGCTGAACGAGGACTCTGAGTATCCAACCGACTATCTGAACCCTAATTCTGATGAGTTGCCTGATCCAGATACAAATGACGACTATGTATGGTTGTATCAAGATCGCCGTCTAGAGGCGGACCGTCTGGTGGATGGTTCGGTCAAGGCGCTCATTGAACGAAATCGGATAATTGGAAGCGATGGAAATGGCACGGGAGGTTTTGCGTGGGTTGTGCTGGATGAAGGCGTTAAGTCGAAGGTGAACCCGCGTTATACAATGGATGAAATCGTGGCACATCGATCCGCTCAAACCAATGCAGCGGTGCTTTCTACGGAACGTCCGGCGGCGGAGTTAATGGATGGTATGTCACACCTTGCTTTTGAAACGCCAGAGTGGTCGAAGATGCAGCGTGTGACTCAAAATGGCGATTTTGATTTCTTTACCGCTCCAGCGACACCGGATCTCAGTCAAGTGATTTACCATGCGGTCACAGATCAGAGCGCTGGAGTGCTGTCTAAGACGACTTATGATGCCACATCTGCGCTTTGGGGCGGGCTGAAGCGTGATTTAACCAATGGCCTGCGGCCAAATGAGATCGATCCATTACTGGAGGGGCAACCGATTTTCCCTGGGGCAACGAGTATTGTCGGCGATAGCGGTGGACCTTTGTGGGATCAATTGCATAGCTGGGTTAATTTGACTCCGACGACAGCTGGGGCGGGCTTGGAAGCGATTTACGAAGCCGAAGCAGTGCACGGGGATCGGGCCGGGATTTCGCCGGTGCTGACCTTAGCTCAGCTTTCGCTCAGCGTAATCGTTCTACCAGATACCGCGGGTCAATATGCTGTGTGGTTTTATTTTCAACCGACCTTTGCCTTGTGGAATCCTTATGATGCGGCAATAGCAGGCAGCCCGTGGTATGTGGATATGAAGCTCTCAGATGATCCTGCTAGTCAGCTTAACTGGAAGTATCAGATCAAGTATACAGACGGTGGAGCGACTAAGCACCAGCCGCCCTCATACAAGAACCGAAGTAAATACAGTCTGGGTGATTGCGGGCTGTCGACACTCAGTTATGGTCGAATTCCTTTTATTTTAGATTTGGGAAGAAATCTGGAGGCTGGTGAAGCGGTTGTTTTTTCAGCCCCAAATCCAGTGTCAACCGTGAGTGACGGGGCATCCGGTTGGCGTTTGACGCCTGGTTATCGAGGAGGTTTTTCCTATGTGTATCGTGTGCCGAATAGTGAGTTTTCGATGGGGAATGATGATTCCGTCATATACAAACTCGCAGGTTTTGGAGAGCAGCGTTTCGTTGATGAAAGAAGCATTCCAGGGGATTTGAGGATGGCTGATTCGCTTAGTAATCTTGAGAACCAGCCATTACTTTACATTTCTGGATTTAATTATGGAGGTGGCACTGACCAAGATTTCGCGGTGGTCGAAAGTAGTGAGATTCACATTGCAGGAGCCCCCATTCCTGATACTAAGCCAAATATTTCACTTATATCTGGGCTTAAATTTTCCCAAAGTCGCCTTGAAGAAAGTGAGAATACGCGTGTGCAATGGTTGGGGTATTTGAATCCTGCAGCCACCTACAGTGGGCGGACGCCGAGTGAGGCTCGGTTGAATTCGGGACGAGCTGGATTCAATAACAATCCAGCTTGGAAGTCCGGTTTTTATAAAGAGCCAACAGTGGATTTTATTTCTATGCCCACTAGTGGAAACAATGCCTTCGTTGGTTTTACCGACGCGGCTACCAGTAATAATACTAGCGCGGTGCTCTTTCATTTGCCGCGTGATCCGCTAGAGATTCGTTCGATTGGCGATTTGATGCATGCACGGTTGACTGTGGCAAAGGGCTTGGACGATGCCGTGGACTACTGGAAGTGGAGCAATGCTACACCCGCGTATGCGATCGGTAACAGTAATGCGACGCCTTACATTACTTATAACAAGACCTATAGTGATCATCCTGAAAATGTTGCAGCGCCATATTCTTCAGATGTTCCTGAAATGGTCAGTTACGACATGTCATGGAATTTGAATACTGCGCTTTGGGATGATTATTTCTTTTCTGCAATTCCAGTGAAAGATGAACGCGAGGATTATCCATTATTAACGCCAATGGTTTCTAAGAATAGTCGCATCTATTCGATCAGCGGAGAAGAGAGTGTTGATTTGGATAGTATGACACTTGCGGCCAAGGAGTTGATGGTGGATGGGGCTTTTAATGTGAATTCGACTTCGATCGATGCGTGGGAGTCGTTGTTGGGGACTTTCCTTGGTGCGACCGTGGATACTACTATTGATGGTGATTTCGAGTATGAGACAGAGGCTCCATGGCTTCGGCATCCTTTTCCTCAAACGGCTGAGATGGATGCAAGTCTTGGAACATTACCTGAAGAGTCTGAGGCATATTCTGGGTTTCGTGCATTAACAAAAGACGAGATTCGATTATTGGCTGAAAATATTGTGGTCGAAGTTAAGAAGCGTGGTCCGTTCATCTCGGTGGCTGATTTTGTGAACCGTTCCGTTTATCACTCCGATACCGAGTCGTCGTTGCATCGGCGAGGTGCACTCCAAGCTGCGATAAATGCGACTGGTTTGAATGCTGCTTTTTTTAGTGGCAGTAGTAATGAGTATAGCGAAAACGATCCCCATAATGATCTTTATAAAGGAGAGCGGTTCAGCTACGGTTATTATCGTAATGCTATGGCGGGTTCATTTTCAACCAATGCACCCGGATATCTCTCGCAAGCTGATATTATGTCGAAGATTGGCAGTGTCTTAGTCGCGCGTTCGGATACGTTTAAGATCCGTGCGTATGGCGAGTCTGAAAGCCCTTTGAGCGGCGAGCGTGTTAAGGTCTGGTGTGAAGCCATCGTGCAGCGAATGCCTGAGAAGGTTGATAGACTTGAAGATGTTGTTACAGGCGATCCCGAGGGGGGCTTTGGTCGGCGATTTACAATTAAAAGTTTCCGTTGGTTGGATCCGGATGAAGTCTAATCATCACTGATGTGCCTATAGTTATGTATTCTTCATATTCCACAGTTCGAAGTTTTCAGTATCTCATCTTAGTTGTTTGTCTCGGTTTTGGTCTCGCCCTTGAGGCGCAGATCCCGACAGAAACCGTGGCCCCGCAAATTAAGGCTGATATCAGTTTTTATTTAGTCGGGGTGCCTGATGCGAATCGTAGCCTCACTTATCTGGATGAGCATGGGCCGAGCCCGTCCTTTGAGTTTTATGTAATGAGTGAGGCTGGGCTCCCTCAGTTAGTAGCGGTTCATCCGGGTGAAAGCTCCGAGGAGGTTTCGTATCATGGACCACGCGCGTTTTCGTTGTATCGATCCGTTGGAGTGAGTGATGCGGGCGAGCCAATTTTACACGCTATCGCCACGGTAACCCTGCCAGAAGGTTGGACTGGCGGGATGCTAGCCATACTTCGTGGGGAAGGCGAACTGCGAATTTTTCCGTTTGATCGCAAGTTGAAAGATACGACTAGGAACATGGCCTTGTTTCTGAATGTTAGTGATGTCCCTGTTTTGTGTCGAGCCATGGACGAGATGTTTCAACTCGGCTCTTTCCAGTCGAAGTCCATTTTACTCGATACGGTCAAGTCCGACTTTCAACTTAATTTGAAATGTGCAATTCGTCCGGGCGATGATGATTGGCGAGTGGTTTATTCGGGCTCGCAGACGGTGCTAAAAGATCAGTATTACATCTTTCTGTTGGTTGCGGACGAGCGACAAAAAAGCTATCGTCTCGTCCGCTTTCGAGGGGAGTGACGTCATTCGATCGAAGCATAGTGATGCGTTCCGTTATCACGGTGCCCCTGCGGGGTACAATCTTAGAAACTGTTCCACAGCCATCCCATAAGGCAGCTGTAGCTTATGCAAGACTGTGTTCGTAAGCGGCTTTCGTCAGACTACTTAGAGCCCGTCCCAGATGTAGCCATCGCGTTGGGCTACTCAGCAATCGTCTAAAAGTAAAAGAGGCATAAGAGCCAAATTTGGCTCCCATGCCCCAAATTCGTTGTCTATAAATTTAGGTGCGAACAAAAAACTATAGAAACGAACGATGCCGACGATAAGCTTCCAACCCGACCTACGTCCAGAACTTCCTTTAGTGGATGGGCCGAAAGAATACCACGAGCAACGAGCTTTGTTCGTGCGCTTGGATGATCTGCTCAGTCAAAGCGGGCTGGAGGGTGAGTTCTTCATTTTGAGCATGGCGTATCGTAAGATTGATTTCTCTGTTCGCAGTGCTGCAGAAGTTCAATCGCTGAGCAGAAGTTGCAC
>CEUD01125517.1_pt1 | contig 25576 bp, 22 predicted proteins | sample 356481 | NCBI WGS metagenome assembly CEUD01 (sample SAMEA2623314, study PRJEB7988) | marine metagenome | isolation source: saline water (ENVO:00002010), including | reverse complement strand
TTGTTCGGCTGTCGTCTCCATTTGTTCGGCTGTCGTCTCCATTTGTTGATTTCGGAGCTTATAAACGACCAAACTCGAAGCGACGGCGATGCCTAAGAGTAGTATGCCGAGTAGGATACCTTTTGCCTGGAGTTGTTGTGCTTTTTTCAATGTATACGTGTAAAAAAATAGAAAATTTAGTTAGTTGCGATTAAGTTTCAATAATCGAATTAGGACAGGCGCATACGGTAGTCTTCGTAGCCGAAGCGGCGCACCGTCTTTAGGCCTTCACGCTCGGAGTAGAGCGAGATCGCTGGCAGGGGCACACCGTTAAACGTGCTGTTTTTCACCATGGTGTAGTGGGACATGTCAAGAAAGACCAGTCGCTGCCCGACTTCCAGCGGTTGTGGGAAGGAATAATCGCCGATCACATCGCCGGCCAAGCAAGACATGCCGCCTAATCGGTAGCTGTGGGCATACTCGTTCGCGGCACCTGCGCCTAAAATGCCCGGGCGGTAGGGCATCTCCAACACGTCGGGCATGTGGCAGGTGGCCGAACTGTCGAGGATGGCGATCTGGTGGCCCCCCGCCTCGATCAGGTCCAGCACGGTCACGACTAAGACGCCGGTGTGGAGTGCAACGGCTTCCCCGGGTTCGAGATACACGTCGAGCTGGTAGCGCTCACGGAAATATTTCACTACGCGAATGAGACGCTCGATATCATAACCGGGGCGTGTGATGTGGTGGCCGCCGCCAAAATTGAGCCATTTGAGCCCGGGTATGAGATCGCCAAATTTCGCTTCGAAGGCCTCCGCTGTGTGCTCCAGTGCGTCGGCGTCTTGTTCACACAGCGCGTGGAAGTGGAGTCCATCCAGATTGGAGAGTAGGTCCTTGGGGAGCGTTTCGAGCGCGCGATCAAGGGCGGCGCGCGTGGTGCCCAGTCGCGACGAAGGTGCGCAGGGATCGTAGAGCTCAGTCTCTACTTCAGAGTATTCCGGGTTGACGCGTAGACCCAATTCCGGGCGTCGCTGGCCTTCCAGCGCGCTGAGGCCTTTGGCCAGTTGTCCCGCAGAGTTGAAAACCAGGCTGTGAGCGAAGCGGCTGAGCTTTTGGATTTCCTCCGGCTTATAGGCGGCCGAGTAGACATGCACTTCGGGGCCAAAAGATTCCTGCGCAAGTAAGGCTTCATGTAGGCCACTGGAAGTGGTGCCGCTCAAATATTTGCGAATCAGTGGAAAGGTGCTAAAGCAGGCAAAGCCTTTGAGGGCCAGTAGCACCTTGACGCCGGAGCGCTCAGAGACGGATTGCAGGAGCTGGCAGTTCTTCTCCAGTTGATCCAGATGCACAACATAGCCCGGCGAGGGAGCCTCGTCGAAAGGAATGGAAGTCAGCGCTGCGAGACTGGACTCGCTTAATGGAGGAGTGGGATCTTGAGCCATAGCTTGAGAATCTGAGTGTTTTCGCTCCGATGACCAAGATTTGATTTTGAGATTTTTAGATCGAAGATTATTGATTGCCAAGGATCGATCGTAGCACGGGGTCTTCTCCCCAGTATTTATCCGTCTTTGACGAGTAGTGCACTAAAGGGGTGATTGCCATGTTCGACCGCACGCTCAGCAAGTGCATAAGCATAGCCTATTAATTCGCGGTCGGCGGTAGTCGTGGCGGGATCGTCTGGTAGTGCCATAATTTGTTTCGCTGTTGTGCCGCTGTTAACGCCCCTTTCGGAGATGGTTTGGGTGCTTTCACTATGTCCAATCGTCAGAGCAAGCAGCGTGCTGCTGAGTATCATTAGAATTTTATGCATGCAGGATCCCTAGCAACCGCCATGCCGTATCGCTGGGATGGGCACACTGTTTTGGGTCATGCCATCGCGAACTTAATGCGATTTTTTAATTTGCATTCGGTGGAGGATGTATTACGCGTGGAGGTCTTAGATATAGGAGAGCTCCAGGCGTGGAGCTGAGATTTGGGTGCGCTCCACCCGTAGATCCTTTGAACCTGATGCGTGTTAACACCGCCGTAGGGATTATCGAGTCGAATGGACCTCTGGGGCTGTTGGGCGGGATTTTTTCGAGGCAGTGTGAGGCGGATCGTGACTCACTTAAATTATGCCAGAAAATTCCATTAATGAAACTACTTCGAGCCATACCTTGTTCCCGAATTCCGAGCGTGTTTATATCACTGGCTCGCGTCCTGACCTGAAGGTGCCCATGCGTGAGATTAAACTCTCGCCGACAATTTTGCCGAATGGCGCTGGCGAATTGCCCAACGATCCGGTGCGCGTCTATGACACTGCGGGCCCATGGGGCGATGGCAGCTATCATGGTGATGTGACTCAGGGCCTGCCGCGCATGCGGGAGGCGTGGATTCGGGAGCGCGGCGACGTGGAGGAATATGAGGGCCGCGAGGTGAAACCGCAGGATGATGGCTATCTCTCTGAGGTGCATAAGGCTGGCGCTCGCATGAAGGATGGCCAACGCAAGTTGATCGAGTTCGACAATACGTGCCACCGTCCGATTCGTGCCAAGGCAGGCAAGGTGGTGACTCAACTGCAATATGCACGTGCGGGCATCATCACGCCGGAGATGGAGTTTATCGCGATCCGTGAAAATATGAAACTGCAGGCGGCGAAGCAGGGTGCCGAAATTTCAGCATCTGCGGATCAAAATTCGCTGAATATCCAGCATCCCGGGCAAAGCTTTGGCGCTTCGATTCCCGACGAGATTACGCCGGAGTTTGTGCGCTCCGAAGTGGCCCGCGGCCGCGCGATCATTCCTTGTAATGTGAATCATCCCGAGCTGGAGCCGATGATCATTGGCCGGAATTTCCTGGTGAAAATTAATACCAACATTGGTAACTCCGCTGTGGCTTCGTCGATCGAAGAGGAAGTTGAAAAGATGCGCTGGTCGGTGAAGTGGGGCGGCGATACACTGATGGACCTTTCCACGGGTAAGAACATTCACCAGACGCGGGAATGGATCTTGCGCAATTGCCCGGTGCCAGTCGGCACGGTGCCGATTTATCAAGCGCTGGAAAAGGTCAACGGTAAGGCCGAAGACCTGACTTGGGAAATCTTCCGCGATACTTTGATCGAGCAAGCCGAGCAAGGGGTGGATTACTTTACGATTCACGCGGCCGTGCTGCTTCCGTTTGTGCCGATGACTGCGAAGCGTATGACGGGCATCGTGAGTCGCGGTGGTTCGATCATGGCGAAGTGGTGCCTCTCGCACCATAAAGAAAATTTCCTTTATACTCACTGGGATGATATTTGCGAAATCATGGCGGCCTATGATGTCTCCTTTTCGATCGGCGACGGTTTGCGTCCAGGCTCCATTGCAGATGCCAATGATGAGGCGCAATTTGCCGAACTGAAAACTCAGGGTGAGCTCACCCGACGCGCTTGGAAATTCGGAGTGCAAGTCATGAACGAAGGTCCCGGGCACGTGCCGATGCACATGATCGAGGAAAACATGAAGAAGCAGATCGAGTGGTGCGATGAAGCACCGTTCTATACACTTGGACCACTCACGACAGATATTGCGCCGGGCTACGACCACATCACCAGCGGCATCGGTGCCGCCATGATTGGTTGGTATGGTTGCGCGATGCTTTGCTACGTGACTCCCAAGGAGCACCTCGGCCTGCCTAACAAGGACGATGTGCGCGAGGGAGTGATCACCTATAAGATCGCGGCACATGCTGCCGACCTCGGCAAAGGGCATCCGGCCGCGCAATATCGTGACAATGCGCTCTCGAAGGCGCGCTTCGAGTTCCGCTGGGAGGATCAGTTTAATCTGTCACTCGATCCGGAAAAAGCGAAGTCCTTCCACGACGAAACTTTGCCCCAAGACTCGGCGAAGACCGCGCACTTCTGCTCGATGTGTGGCCCGAATTTCTGCTCGATGAAAATCACAGAAGATGTGCGCGAGTATGCGGCCAAGCTCGGCGTTTCGGAAAAAGAAGCACTGGAAAAGGGCATGGCAGAAAAGTCGGCTGAGTTTAAAGACAAGGGTGGCGAAGTGTATCTCGCTGGATCGGAAGCATGAAGATCAGCGTAAATGACGAAGCGCGTGAAGTGCCCGAAGGCTTGCCGCTACAGACACTGCTCGCGGAGCTCGGGCTTGAGTCGAAGCCCGGGCTTGCGGTGGCGGTCAATCACTCCGTTGTGCCTGCGGCCGAGCTGGCTGCCTACCAGCTCGCTGCGGAGGATGCCGTGCTGATTATTCAAGCCACCCAGGGGGGCTAATGCTATGCGAGTGATTGCCGTGTCTCCAGAATCTAAATACGCCAATGAGGCAGATGTGATCGTGCGCTTGTTGCAAGCGGGCCTGATGCGTTATCATGTGCGCAAGCCGTCTTGGACGTTGGCGGACTGCGCGGAATTACTCGACGCGGTGCCGGCAGAATGGCATGCCCGAATCTCCCTGCATCAGCATCACGTGCTGGCTGAAAGCTACGCGGTGGGCATGCATTATAAAGATGGCATGGCAGTCGATCATGCTTTGCTGGGAGGGCGAATTTGTTCGCGTTCCTTGCACCGTATCGACGAGCTGGAGACGCTGCTGAAGCAAGTGGATTATGCTTTCTTGAGCCCGGTATTTCAGTCCATCACCAAGCATGCTTATGGCCCGTCCTGGACGGAAGCGGATTTAGCCACGTCGCTGTCAGGCGCTTGCGCTGCAAAGCTCTATGCGTTGGGGGGCATTACCGTGGCGAATGCGGCGCGCGCCATCGCATACGGATTTGAGGGTGTGGTTGTGCACGGCTCGCTGTGGCAAGCGGCCGATCCACTGGAGGCCTTTGCCCGCTTTCGAAAGGAGGCCGCATGAATTGGCCGAAGTATATGTGCCTGACGATTGACGGTATCGAGCGTTCACATACAGAGCAGGTGCAGGCCTTGTGCGCCGCGGGCGTGGATTGGGTGCAGCTGCGTTCAAAGGAATTGTCAGATGCGCAGCTCGAACCGATTGCATTTGAGTGTATGATTCGTTGTCGTGAGATCGGGAGCACTTTTATATTAAATGATCGTTTGGATCTGGCGCTGAAGCTCGGTGCAGATGGGGTGCATCTTGGCAAGTTGGATACACCCTGGGCGGATGCGCGCGCACGAGCAGGGGCAGACTTCTTAATCGGTGGCACCGTAAATTCGGTGGCGGATGCGGAGATGGCGGTTGCTGCGGGCGTATTGGATTACGTGGGCGTGGGCCCGTTTAAATTTACCCACACTAAAAAGAACCTCGCACCCGTGCTCACTCCTGCCGATTGGCAGGCCATATTAGCAGTGCTGGGCGAGTTGCCAAGTTATGCGATCGGTGGAATCGAGCCCACTGATATTAAAGACTTATTGGCACTTGGGGTGACTGGTGCCGCGATTTGCTCGGTCTTATACCGTCAGCCGAATGTTTCGGATACTTATGCAATGTTACTGAATCAATTATGAAAACAGAGCCGCTCATTATCGCTGGAAAAACCTTCGAGTCCCGCCTTTTCGTAGGCACGGGAAAATACCCATCCGGTCAGCAGATGCAGGATAGCATTCGCGCCACAGGCAGCCAGCTGGTGACGATGGCGATGCGCCGCGTGCAGACCAAGGGCGGCGGTGACGGCATTATGGAATACATGGAGAGCGAGCGGTATAGTTTACTGCCCAATACCTCCGGCGTGCGGGATGCCAAAGAAGCCATTTTTGCGGCGCAATTGGCGCGTGAAGCCTTAGGCACCAATTGGCTGAAATTGGAAATTCATCCCGATCCCAAGTATTTAATGCCCGATCCGATTGAGACCGTGAAAGCCGCGGAGCAGTTAGTCAAAGAGGGCTTTATTGTGCTGCCTTATATTCATGCCGATCCGGTGCTATGCAAGCGACTGGAAGAGGTGGGCGTGGCGGCGGTGATGCCGCTGGCGGCTCCGATTGGCACGAATGAAGGGCTCGCGGCGCGGCGTTTTCTGGAGATCATCATCGCGCAAAGCAAGGTGCCCGTGATCATAGATGCCGGGCTCGGCTTGCCCTCGCATGCGGCAGATGCTATGGAGATCGGCGCCGATGCGGTGCTGATCAACACCGCGATCGCTACGGCGCGCGATCCGATTGCTATGGGGGCTGCCTTTAAGATGGCAGTTGAGTGCGGGCGTCTCGGCTATGAAGCGGGGCGTGGACAGCAATCGGTCGAAGCTGTCGCCTCGTCGCCCTTAACCGCATTTTTAGATGCCGGAGTGTAAATTGCTATGAGTTTTGTGGATGTATTAAATCGCCTCTCCTGGCAGGAGACCCAGGCCTCCATTCTCGCGAAGACTGCCGGGGATGTGGAGTCTGCTCTGTCGCGGCCGGTTGGTAAGTTAAGCTTGGAGGATTTCAAGGCTTTGATTGCTCCGGTGGCTCAGGATTATCTGGAACCACTCGCCGCGTTGAGTCATTCCCGCACGGCTGAAAGATTTGGCTATACTCAGCAGATGTATGCGCCGATTTATCTTTCCAATGTGTGTAGTAATATCTGCACTTACTGTGGCTTCAGCGCGAACAATCGGATTCCACGCAAAATTCTAAATGAGGCGGAGATCCTGCAAGAGTTGGAAGCCGTCAAGGCATTGGGAATGGACCATGTGTTGTTCGTGACCGGAGAGGCGAATCTGCGGGTGGGCATTCCTTATTTGAGCAAAGCCTTTGAGCTGGCCCGGCAGACTTTTTCCAGTATTTCGATGGAGGTGCAGCCGCTCGATCAGGCGGGCTATGAAACTTTGATGGAGGCGGGGCTTAGCTCGGTGCTGGTCTATCAGGAAACCTATAATCGCGACTCTTACGCGAAGTATCATTTAAAAGGAATGAAGAGCAATTTCGATTACCGCTTGGAAACTCCCGACCGGCTCGGGCGTGCGGGGATGAAGAAGATCGGGCTTGGTGCTTTGTATGGTTTGGATGACTGGCGCACGGATTCCTTTATGGTGGCGACGCATCTGCGTTATATGGAGCAGACGTATTGGAAAACGCGATACAGTTTGTCCTTCCCTCGCATCCGTCCGCATGAAGGCGATTTTCAACCGGTCTCGGTGATGACGGATAAGGATCTAGTGCAATTGATCTGTGCCTATCGTTTACTAAGCTCCGAGGTCGAGCTGTCGATGTCCACACGAGAGAGCCCCGTCTTTCGTGATCATGTGCACAAGCTCGGTATTACCAGTTTAAGTGCCGGATCGAAAACCAATCCCGGCGGCTATGTGGTCGATCCGCAGAGTTTGGAGCAGTTTGAGATATCCGATGAGCGCAGCCCGGCTGAAGTCGCCACGATGCTAAAGGCCGGCGGCTATGAAGTGGTGTGGAAGGATTGGGACTCGACCTATGATGGCTGTGCCTGCGTAAGCGTGTGATCATGGAGCATCAAAAGATTCACATCCTGCCGAGAACCGTCTATGCATATCACCTGATACTACTATGAGCGAATTATCCAAAGATGAAATTCTGCGCTATCAGCGTCACTTGACATTGCCCCATTTCGGTGAGGCTGCGCAGTTGCAGCTCAAATCTGCCAAAGTGTTGGTGGTGGGCGCAGGGGGGCTCGGCTGCCCTGTGCTCCAATATCTCGCGGCGGCGGGAGTGGGTACGCTTGGAATTGTGGATGACGATGTCGTGAGCTTGTCCAATCTGCAGCGTCAAATTTTGTTTAACGAATCCGAGCTCGGCCGGGGCAAGGCGGAGTTGGCAGCGGAAAAATTGCGTGCGATGAACCCGCACATTAAATGTGTGCCGCACGCCATCCGATTAGGAGTGGACAATGCACTCGAGTTGATCGCTCAGTATGATTTCGTGGTGGACGGTAGTGATAACTTTCCGACCCGTTATTTGATAAGCGATGCCTGTGTGCTGGCAAATAAGCCACTGGTCTATGGCGCGCTCTACACCTTTCAGGGGCAGGCGAGTGTTTTTAATTGGCAAGGTGGGCCGACTTATCGCTGCTTATTTCCAGAGCCGCCTCGTCCCGAAGATGCGCCCAACTGTTCCGAGATCGGAGTGGTTGGAGTGTTACCAGGAATGATTGGGATGATTCAAGCCACTGAGGTGATCAAGTTGATTACAGGAGTCGGTGAGTCATTGACGGGAAAACTGTTAATGTTCGATGCATTGACGATGCGTCAGCAGATCGTGAGTTTCCAGCGAGTGCCTGAGCAGGCTGCGGTGACGGAGCTACGCTTGATCGAATATAGCTGTGGCGTCGCCCAGCAGCAATCAGTGGTCGAAGTGGAGCCGCAGGATTTACAGGCGGACCGCAGCGAGTATCAATTGCTGGACGTGCGCGAGGATTGGGAGCGCGCGATTTGCGCCTTACCCGGGGCGCATTTACCGCTCGGCCTGATCCTGGAGGGCCAGGCCGACTTTGAGGCGATCGGCTTTGATACCAGCAAGCCGACCTATGTGTATTGCAAGGGCGGTGTGCGCAGTTTGAAAGCCGCCGAAGCCATGCAGGCGCATTATGGATTTAAACAATTAAAGAGTCTGCGTGGTGGGATTCTGGGCTGGGCGGCCGCCGTGGACCCTGCAATGCAGACTTATTAGAGAGGCGACCGTATGAATGCACCGCCCTTGGTATTGACGATTTCCGGTTCCGATAGTTCCGGGCATGCGGGCATGCAGACAGACAATCGCGCCATTCATGCGGTGGGTGGCTTTCCCCTAAACGTTTTGACTGCGGTGACCTTGCAAAGTCCAAAAGGCGTGGAAGCGGTGGAGATGATGTCTGCGGATTTTGTGGAAGCACAATTGAGGTCTATGTTAAAAAACTACCGTGTGCGGGCGATTAAAAGTGGCATGTTGAGCAGTGTGGAGATCGTTCATCGGGTGGCGCAAATTTTGTCAGAGTATCCAGATATTCCCTACGTGCTCGATCCGGTGCTTTGTTCCAGCAGTGGAGCTATGTTGCTGGAGCCTGCAGCTGTGGAGGCCTTACGTTTAAAGCTCATGCCGCGTGCTTGTTTGACGACTCCCAATCTGGAGGAAGTGGCGATCCTCTCCGGAAAGAGTGAAAACCCTTATCAAGCAGCCGCGGATTTGTCTGTAGCCTGCGGTCAGGCTATTTTATTGAAAGGTGGGCATGCGACCGGACCGGAGTGCGAGGATTGGTTGTATCATCCGAGCGGGCGGCAATACTGTTTTACGGAGGCGCGAGTCCAGACCCGTAACACGCGCGGCACCGGTTGTGCACTCAGTGCATTGATCTCCGCGCATTTGGCATGGGAACCCTATGAATTGGAAGATAGCATTCGTTCGGCGAAAGCATTCTTGAGCGGGGAGCTGCAGGAGCACTCGAAAGAATGCTGGAAGCGCGCTGGCCCTAGCTTTTATATACATTAAGCAGCATTCTACCCGTTGAGCAGGTGGTGTAATGTGTCGCTCATTTCTTTAATTCGATACGGCTTAGGCACAACAGCTTTGAAGGCCGAGTTTTTGTAGTCTGACATGACATTTGAGGTCGTGTAGCCACTGGATGCGATGGCGACGAGGCCTGGATCGTATTCAAGTAATATACTGGCCGCCTCTTCGCCGCCCATGCCGCCAGGCACGGTGAGGTCGAAGACACAGGCGTCAAATGGTTTGCCTGCTTCTTTGGCTGCTTTATATGCAGCGATCGCCTCGTCACCGTTGGTTGAATACTCGACTTGGTAGCCGAGTAAGCTCAGGATTTCACCGGCAACTCGCATCATGGCTTCCATATCGTCCATGACTAGGATGCGCCCTTTGCCGCGATGGATTTTCTCTTTGGCCGGTTCTTTTGTTTGGGTGTTCGGCGCTTCTGTTTTCTTTTGAAGGCTATGCGGACTCTTCGGCAGAAAGACACGAAAGGTTGAGCCATTGCCAATTGAAGATTCAGCGGTGATCGTGCCTTTGTGTGAATGAATGATTGAATAAGAGGAGGCGAGTCCGAGTCCGTTGCCGCGTTCTTTAGTGGTGAAGTAGGGGTCGAAGATCTTTTTAAGATTTTCGGAGGAAATGCCAGTTCCATTATCGGTCACTTCGATACACACATACTGGCCGGATGGTAGGGCCGGGATTTCGGCGTGGCGCACTTGCAGGTTGCGCAGATGGATGTTTATACTGCCCCCGTTGGGCATGGCCTGGTCGGCATTAATGATGAGGTTGTTGACGACTTGACTGATTTGTCCCTTGTCCGCATCGACTGCCCAGAGGTCGGGATCTTTCTCGACGCTGCATTTTACGTTGGATCCGCGCAGGATAAATTGGGCCGATTCTTCGACCATTTTTGAAACGGTAGTGACTTCCAGCACGGGGGCGCCTCCTTTGGAGAAGGTGAGCAGTTGCTGGGTGAGTGATTTCGCCTGTAGGGCAGCCTTCTCGACAGCTCCCAGCTTTGTGCTGTGTTTGTGATCGTCGTCGAGTTCCATCCTCACCATCGAGATGTTTCCTAGGATGGAGCTTAACATGTTGTTGAAGTCGTGTGCGATGCCACCTGCTAGCAGGCTAATGGAATTGAGCTTCTCAGCTTTAAAGAGTTCGTCTTCAGTTTTCTTTTGTTGAGACAGGTCGCGTAATATGGTCACGCATCCATGGCGTTCGCCATCTTCATTGACGATGCAGCGAGTGTCTGCAGTAACGTGGATGCATTCGCCGTTGGTTCTTTCGAGTTGAATACCCAGCTTGGAGGGCACTTCGCCAAAGTCTGGATCTATTAAAGCGTCAGTTGGGTCTGCGAGGTGCTTGCCGGTCTTGGGGTGTTTGAGCTTGAGCACCTCTGCGAGGGGGCGGCCGACGGCGTCTGCTAGTGATATGCCGATGAGGTCTGCGGCTTCCTCGTTGAGCCGTTCGACCCGATCATTTGGGTCCGTGGCAATGACGGCATCGGAGATCGAATCCAAGGTGACGGAAAGGCGTTCTTTCTCACGTTGGAGTGCGAGTTCCGCTTGTCGGCGTTGTGTGATGTCGCGCAAGATGACGAGCAGTGCACTTTCGCCTTCCCAAATTAGATCGACCGCGGAAAGCTCGACTACGCGAGTGAGATCATTTTGATCGGGGATCTCTAGCACGGTGGGTTCGTTACTCTGAACTTCAAAGGGAAAGATTTCGCCGACGAGTTGCTCGGGATTTGCTTCGAGTAGGCTGCCCGCGGAGGGGTTGAGGAACTTGATTTCGTAGGCTTTGCTGAGAATCAGCATGGCATCGGAATTGGCGTCGAATATATGGCGCAAGAGTGATTCGCGATACTGTATCTCAGCTGTATGTGTTTCTAGGCGATGCAGCAAATTGGAGCGTTCAATCGCGTAGCGAATGGAGCGGCGTAGTACTTCGCTATTGAGCCGATCTTTATTGAGGTAGTCTTGCGCGCCGACTTTAAGGGCTTCGAGCGAGAGTTCTTCGTCATCGGACCCTGTGAGTACAATGATTACCTCTTCGCTAGTGGTCTCCATTATTGTGCTCAGGGTATGGATACCTTGGCTGTCGGGGAGGCTTAGGTCGAGCAGGACGAGATCGTAGCGTTGCGCCTTCAGTTGGCTGACTCCATCGGCTAAGCGCTTCACGACAGTCATGGTGAAATCTAGCTTAGAAAGGTCGAGGTATTCGGCAACGAGGTCGGCATCTGCTGCATTGTCTTCAAATAGGAGTATTTGGATGATCTTGGATTCGGCAGTCGGCATGATAGGCGTCAATTTTATCTTTTGATCTTAAGTGAAATCTAACTCTAAGCCAAGCTTTGAGCATCGGCTTTATTGAGTGCGACGTAAAAGGTGCTGCCGTGGCCATAGTTGGATTCAAACCAGATGAGTCCGCCGTGTTGTTGGGCGATTTTTTTGCAGACAGCGAGTCCAATGCCTGAGCCGTCGAATTCGTCGTGAGTATTGAGGCGACGAAAGAGATTGAAGAGCATTTCGTGGTGGTCTGGATGGATGCCTATCCCTTTATCTTCGATACTAATGATCCATTTTTGCGGCGCCTGTACGTGCTCCCCATCGTTGAAAGTGATGCGCACTTGAGGCGTTTTTTGAGGACGGTTGAACTTTATCGCGTTGGCGATCAGATTTTGAAAAAGACGTGTAAGACGCACACTGTCGCCTATGACTATCGGGGCGTGATCGATGGCTACAGTGACTTCGGCATGGGTGTCGCGGATATTAGTTCTGAGGTTGTCGATGGCATTGGCCATGATGTCATCTAAGGCGAGGGGTTCGAAGTCCTTATCCGATTTTTCTAGGCGTGCGTAGCTGAGTAGGTCTTCGATGAGGGTGCGCATGCGGTCGGCGCCGTCGCATGCGTATTTGATGTAGCGTCGTGCACGATCGTCCAGCGCTGCGGGTGAACGCTCTTGGAGTAGGCGCAGGTAGCTGGTGATCATGCGCAGAGGCTCTCGCATGTCGTGTGAAGCGATGGAAGCGAAGTTCGCGAGTTCTACATTCGCACCGCGCGCTTCAGCCAGTGCGGATTGGAATCGTTTTTCGACTTCGACTGCGCTTTCTGGCAGGGGCTGTAGTAGACCGCATAAGTAAGTATTGGGCTCCCCGGGTAGCTGACAGGCGCGGGCGGAGAGTTTGAAGCCCGCGTTACGGCCTTTGAGTGGTTTTTCTAGTAGTAAATTGAGTTCTACAGGCTGATTACTCGTGCGTGCACGGTCCAATGCGTCAAGGAAGCTACCATGCTGCGATTCTTCGATCTGCATTAGGAATTCTGTTAAGTCTCGCAGCGAATCCGTGGGGTGTATGCCGAGCAGTGCTTTGCTGTGGGCATCGCACTCGATTCGATCCTCGCTATCGATCTGCCAATAGCCCACTCCACTGACGTCGAGCGCGTTTTGAAGCGCAATCAATTGATTATGGATCTTGGGCAGACTGTGGGTTTCCATCAAAATTTTGGGTGTTGAGGGTGCTTATTATGCTGCGGATGTGGTTGGCGGCAACTTCTTATGAGCTGCGACTGTCGCTGTGAGCTGAGATAAATGGCCTATTTGGGGGTTAAAAGCCGCTATTTTACAGCATTGCCTGTCCTTGAGTTAGCTTTTCTAACTCAGCTAATTAGCCCTATTGATTAGAATGTCTAAATCAAAGAAAAAACTTGATTAGTTAAACTAATTTGGGAAACTGCTCTCAACTTTGGTTAGTATAGAGGGTAGTAGTTGGCTCGAGCGTTTGGTAGGCGCTCGAGCCTTTACGTATCTGGAGGTCTTGATTGAAGTATGATTCATACTTGCTAGCAGTGGGCGAGATACCTTTAGTGATCCTTTGAATGCCTCACTTTTAATGTATTAACTGCGGGTAATTCACTCTTACTTTTCATGTCGAAACCAGCATCTAAAGCGACTTCTCAGTTTGAACCAGCTACACGCCTCGCACTCTTGCGTTCGCTGTGGCGCAGTCGTCTTGGCGACTTGCGGGAGCAGAGTTTGATTCGTCAGGGCAAGGGCTGGTTTCATATTTCGGGCATGGGGCACGAGGCTTTGGCGGCAGTTGCGCTTTCGCTGGAGCCAGAGGATTATGCATTTCCTTATTATCGGGATCGCGCCTTTTGTTTGCAGCGTGGCTTAACGGATCGTGACATGGCATTGGCGTTTTATGCCAAACGAGAGTCTTCTAGTGGCGGGCGTCAGCTGACGGGGCACTTTAGTGACCGTAAACTGAATATTTGGAGTCATCCATCCCCTGTTGGGGCGCATCTACTACCCGCCTGCGGCGCGGCTTGGGGGATGCAGTTAGATGGCAAGGATGGCGTCGTCTACGCCTCTTTGGGAGAGGCTTCGGCACGGCAGGGAGATTTCTTTGAGGCGGTTTGTTTTGCGAAAGAGCGCAAATTGCCCGTGGTCTTTGTGGTGGAAGACAATCGCATCGCGATTAGCACTTCGACCGCGGAAACCAATCCCATTGCGCTGGGAGTTTTAAATTCTGAGGAGTGGCAGCGAGTCGATGGCAGTGATGTAGAAGCTGTTGCGGCTGCTGGAAAGGTGGCGGTGGCGCATGCACGTGCGGGCCAGGGTCCTGCCTTTATTTGGTGTGATGTCGAGCGTTTTTCAAATCACTCAAGTGCGGATGATCAGCGGATGTATCGTGCTGCAGATGAGCTTGAAGCGATGCACGCTCGTGACCCGATTGCAATCTTTCAGCAAGCCATGATCAAGGATGGTCTCTTAACAGAGGCCAGTGCGAAAGCTCTGGAAGAGGAGATCCGTGAGGAGATGCGAGCTGCTTATAAAGCCGCCGGCGCCGACGTGGATCCCTTGGCTGAAGAGTGTGACTTGCACTTGCATGGGGCGCTTTCGACTCCGGATGCGATGCCCAAACTCGAGCTGGGCGAGTCGTGCCGGATTTTGGATGCGGTGAATCAGACTTTCCACAGTGCGATGGATACGATGCCTGAGGTGGTCTTCTTTGGCGAAGACATTGCCGATCCTAAGGGCGGGGTCTTTAATTTGACGAAGGGTCTTTCCAAGAAGGATCCATTGCGGGCAGTGAATTCTCCGCTAGCCGAGTCTACGATTATGGGAGTCTCGGTGGGGCTGGCATCCTATGGCAAGCGGCCCTGTTTTGAGATTCAGTTTGTTGATTTTATTTACCCCGGTTGGAATCAATTGGTCTCCAATATGGCGACACTTCGCTGGCGTAGCTTTGGACAATGGAAGTGCCCGCTTGTGATTTATGCGCCTTGTGGTGGCTATCTGCCTGGCGGAGCTTTATGGCATAGCCAATCTGGAGAGGGCTCCTTTGCCCGGGTGCCTGGTATTCGAGTGGTGGTGCCTTCTACTCCGGCTGATGCGGCGGGACTCTTTTGGACTGCCTTGCATGGCGAGGACCCCACCATTATATTATTACCCAAGCATTTAATGTGGGCGGAGCAACGCGTTCAGCAGGTGGCAGCTGTGCCATTGGGCGTGGCACGCACTGTGCGCGAAGGCTTGTTGGTGACTTTAGTGACTTGGGGCAATTGCGTCGAATTGGTTGACGAGGTGCTGGAGACCATGGAGGGGGATGTGGATGTCGAGGTGATCGACTTACGCTCGATTCAGCCTTGGGATCGTGAGGCGATTGCAGACTCGGTGCAAAAGACTGGGCGCCTGATGATCGTGCAGGAGGACAATATAAGTGGCAGCGTTGGGCAGATGATTGTCGCGGAAATGTGTAGTGATGAGGACGTGTTACGTAGTTTAAAAAGTCCGCCTGTCATTGTTTCGAAGGCCGATGTGCATGTCGGTTTTAATCCTATTTACGAGTATGCGGCCTTGCCGGATCGCGAACGAGTGGCGGCGGCACTTGAGCGCTTACTTGCATCCACACTTCAAACCACTCTCGAACAAGCGCGTGCACCCGCTCCTATGCGTGCTTCTGTGACAGACTCCTCAGATATGATTGCTTCAGAAGAATCGGCTCCGTTTAGCTCTAGTAAAATGATCACTGTGCCGATTTTGGGCGAAGGTATTCGCGTGGCACGAGTGGTATCTATCCTCAAGCAAAGTGGGGATGCTGTGCTAGCGGATGACGCACTTTGTGAAGTTGAAACAGATAAGGCAGTCTTCCCTATTGAAAGTGATGAAGATGGAGTGCTGGGTGATTGGTTGATCTCGGAGGGAGATGAGGTTGAAGTGGGACAGGATTTAGTTCCGCTCCAGATGCAGGGGGGGGAGCCTGATTCTGATGCAGTGTCGAGGCCTGCAGTCGCAGCAGAAGCGTCCGAGTCTGAGGCGCAGCCTGAAGCAGGGCTGAAGCGTCAGCAGGGTGGACTATCACCTGAAGCGGTGAAGCAGTTACAGGGCATTGTGCCAGCAACTATTGAAGTGACTTGTCGCTGGGAGAATGTTCGAGACGCCCGTTTGCGTAGTAAGAAGACGCCGGGAGGCACACTTTCGACGGCGACCATGTCTGCCTGGGCGGTCTTGCAAGCGATGAAGAAGCACGAGCGTTTTGCATCGGTAGTGCGTGGCCATGAATTGGTGTACGATCCAGATCGTTTCGACCTTGGAGTGGCTGTTGCGCTGCCGGGCGATGTCTTGGAAACCGCGGTCGTCAAACATGCGAATGCAATCGAATGGGATGCTTTTTCGGATGTATTCAATGAGGCACTACGCCGGACGCGTCATGGTGAGGTTGAGTCTAAGAATCGGGTGCCTTTGAGCATCTCTAGTATGGGCGCTTATAATGTGCGCTCGGCCATCCCTATTGTCGTGCCACCTTCATTGGCGACACTCTTCATCGGAGCTCCGTATGTGCTTCCTGATCCCAAATCTAAAACGAGCGAGACCATGGAAGTGGTTTCCTTGGTACTGACCTTTGACCACCGCTGGATCAATGGAGTGGGGGCTGCTTCCTTCCTCTCCGATGTGCGCAAAGGGATCGAGCGCTTTGATTTAGTTTAGTGGCTGCGACGACTCACCGCTGTAAGCATTGCGCGACGCCCTACACGACCGAGCGCTCGGGTGTGGATGGCTTTTGCTGTGCCGGCTGTCAGCAGGTATATCAATTAATCCAGCAAGAGGGCTTGGGGGATTATTATCGTTTACAGGATCGTGTGGCGCAACCGCTTAAAGATCGTGAACTAACTGAGGTCGATGCTTTGGCACTGCGGCGTGCGCAGGCCGAAGTCGAGGCTGGCAGTGAGTCCGGCAGGGCTGTCTTCGAGGTCGAAGGTATGTCCTGTATGGGCTGTGCTTGGTTGGTGGAGCGTCTCGCGAATAGCCAGAATGGCTGTGTGCAAGCCACCGCGAGTCTGTCGCAGCACTCTTTGACGCTGGAATGGCGGCGTTCTGAATTCGATCTTTCGGTGTTGGGTTCTGAGTTGTTTAAATTCGGCTATCGCATGCGCTCGACACCGTCGGCACCGGGCTCGGGGCCGCGTATCTCACCGCTGGCCTTGCGCTGTCTCTTGACGCTCGTTTTTACAGGAAATGTCGCTCTATTGGCGGCCTACGAGCAGTTCGCTGCTGCAAATCTGGGGGAGGGCGAGGCTCTGCTAAGCCTGTTGGGCTTGATTTGCTTGTGTTTCACGCTGCTGCTGGGGGCGGCACCTATTTTTCTTTCAAGCTATCGCGCGATTCAGATTCGTCGTTGGCACAGTGATTGGATTCCAATGACGATGATTGTGACGACGGCTGGGATTGTGGCATTTCACTGCGCGTTCTCCGGCTGGCCGTTGAATGTGGGCTGCCTCATTCTCGCGACTTTGGTGTGCGTGTTGATTGCCGCACGCTGGTTGGGCGCATTGATTTCGAAGCGATCGTGATGAGTGTGCATCTTACTCATTGCGACGGCAGCGCTGACTAGTACCTTATTGTTATGATCGAAGGTATTTCTGCGGGTTTCATTTTTTCGCTCACACTCTTTCCGGGCACGGTGTGGCTGGCCAAGGTGGGCGTGCAGGGGACTCGAGCGCAGGTGCTGGCCGTGGGGCTGGGCTTTTGGCTTTCGCACTTTTTTTGGCTGATGGTGGCAGTGCCAGGTTTAATGATGATGTCGGCGCATTTGCCCTTCATTCATTTTGGTATGCATTTGTTTGCCGCATTTGTGCTGACTTATATGGCCTTCAAATTTTTGCGTTCCAAGCGTGTTGAGCGAGTCGACGATGCTCCGGCTTTGCCGAAGCCGTGGTTGATGTTAAATCGTGCGTTCACTCAATCGCTTGCGATGCCGATGCGCTTACCTGCAGCCATGGCTATTTTGCTGGCGACGGGGGCCTATCTCAATGCACCCGCCGAGTGGGCCAGCGTGCCAAGCGTGCTGTTGGGCGCTTTCATCGGGGTGACTTGGTGGTGGGGGCAATTTACCTTGCTGGCGCTTTGGTTTGCCAAGCGGGTGCCTTACCCGATCACGATCAAGTCCTTAAATAAAATCCGCCCCTTTTGCAGTGTGCTTTGCCTATGCCTCGCGGGTATTGTTTTATTCCTAGGAGTCTCTAATTGATGGAATTGATTATAACGGCTGCGGGGCGTCTAAGTAAACGCAGAGTGCTCTAGACTTCGCTGAGAGCGGCCTCTTCTCTATTGGCTGCTTGTTCGGCGAGCATTTGACGACGGCGTGCGCGCACGTCGAACATGTCGGACTGCTTGTCGGCATGGTAAGAGGAGCGGATCATGGGGCCTGATTCACAGGCGCCAAAGCCGACTTCCAAGGCAAACTCCTTCCAGCGCGCAAATTCCTCGGGCGTGACCCAGCGGTCGATATTGGCGTGTTTCTTGGAAGGCTGTAAATATTGTCCGATGGTGAGCACGTCGACGCCGACTTTGGCCATGTCGGTCAGTACTGTTTTGATTTCGTCTTCTTTCTCTCCGATGCCCAGCATGATGCCGGACTTGGTGATGAAGCCGCGCGATTTAGCGTGTTCCAATACCCACAGCGAGCGATCGTAGCGAGCAGTCTTGCGAATGGGGCGTTGCAGGCGTTCTACAGTCTCAAGGTTGTGGTTGAAAATGTCGGGGCAAGCGTCGAGCACTACGTCCAGGTATTCCTGTTGGCCGCGGAAATCGGCGGTCAGCACTTCGACGGCGCATTCAGGTGAGCGGTGGTGCACGGCACGAATGGTGGCGGCCCAAACGGAGGCGCCGCCGTCTTTCAGGTCGTCGCGGGCGACGGAGGTGATGACGGCGTGGCGAAGGTTCATGCGCGCAATCGACTCGGCCACGCGAGCGGGTTCGCCCAGGTCGAGCTCGGTAGGACGGCCGGTTTGAATCGCGCAGAAGCGACATGAGCGGGTGCAAATATTACCGAGAATCATCACGGTAGCGGTGCCTCGTGACCAACATTCCCCCATGTTCGGGCATTGGGCACTCTTACAGACTGTGTGCAGGTCATTGGTATCAACGATCTCGCGCACTTCTTTATATTCGCGGCTGGTCGGGAGCTTGGCTCGCAGCCATTCTGGCTTTCGGTTATCCATCTTGTCGCGCAGTGTTCCCAAAAACTGTTTCAAATTCAACTGCTAATCGCGTTTTTACCTCTTCTATGTCTACCTTCTTATCGAGTTCATTAGTTAGAGAGGTCACCGTGCCGTCGGTAATGCCGCAGGGCACGATGCCGCTGAAGTGGTTCATGTCGGGGTTTACATTGAGTGCGAAGCCATGATAACTGATCCAGGAGCGCACTGCTACACCGATGGCGCAGATCTTGCGTTGCTTGTCGATCCAGATGCCTGTTTTGCCCTCGCGGCGAGCGCTTTGGAGGCCGTAAGTGGCCAAAGTTCGGATGACGACTTCTTCTAGATCTCTTAGGTAGGCGTGCAGGTCGCGCCGGTGGCGCAGGGAGAGGATCGGGTAGCCGACTAGCTGTCCCGGCCCGTGATAGGTGATATCGCCCCCACGGTTGGATTGGACTACGTCGATGCCTAAGCGGGTGCATTCTGCTTGGGCCCAGATCAGGTGCTGTGCGGCATCTTTACGCATGCCCATGGTGTAAACGGGCGAGTGCTCGGTGAGGATGAGTGCGTCGCGGCATTGGCCCATGCGTCTGAGGTCGACGCGTTCTTTTTGGCGCGCAAAAGCGTTTTCGTATTCGGTCCGGCCCCAATCAATCACTTCTAAGGGAGCCGTCATGCCATCCAGAATCTTGAATAATACCTGGCGCATCTGATTATGGGTGTGGGCCGGTTCAGTTTGTAGCTGCTCGGCGGTCATCAGGTAAGGGCCTGTTTGCGCGAGTTCGTCGCTGCAATTCTCAATGAGCGCAGCTAAGCTCTCGCTGGTGGTTTCGAGGTGGCATTGCCAGGCTAATACGCGCTCATTGTAGAGGAAGGCTTGATTGGGGCAGGCTGCGCTGGAAGCGATGCGGGTGGCGCCTGCGGGCAGTTCGAAGCGATCGCCGTGCCAGTGAAGCACTCGCAGCTCCTCAGGCAGCTCAAGCCATGCGGGAGCTTTTTCTTCGGATTGGATGGGGTACCAGCCGATTTCTGCTTGTGGGCCGGTAGTGACAGCCGCTCCGAGCGCATCGGCGATCAGCTGAGCCCCTAGGCAAATGCCGACCAGATATTTACCTGCAGCGATGGCTGAAACTATCAGTTCCTTTTCGGCGATAAGCCATGGATGTGCTTCAACTTCGTAAATATTCATCGGCCCGCCCATGACCAACAAGAGATCAAAGCGATCGAGCGCGGGCAGTGTGCCCTGTTCAAATACGAGGTGGCAGTGGAGACTGTGTCCGCGCGAATGGGCCCAGTCTGCAATGGCGGCAGGTCCTTCGAATGGCACATGTTGGAGGCATAAAATACGCATGATAGGTCGGATGCATAGACGGTTGTCTTTATCGGCTGAGAGTCTAGATTAAATACATATGAAATTATCTCGAACGCTTTGGACATTTATGGCGCTGGCACTCCTGGGAGGGTTGATTGGTTACTATTTGTCGAGCATGCGACCACTTGCTTTCTCAACAGTTTCAGAGCCAGAGGCTGTAAAGTCGGTTGAGAATGGCTCGTCGGAAGATGCTCGCGAGTTTCTAGCGCAGCCATTGATCGAGGCCCCTCAACTGGCAGCTGTAGATTACCCGAGCGCCGCAATTCAGGGCGAGTTGTTACTTCGCTTTGCTTCACGAGAAGATTATTTCGCCTATTTGCAGGCCTTGGCGGCGGCTGGCATTGATCCACTGGGGCAAATTGACAGCTTGCTGACCGTGCGTATTCCAGAGCCAGCACTGGCGGTTGCCAAGCCGGGTGATTTTGGTGCGGAGGCCGATTATTCATATCAGGTCGAGAGTCCACTGCCGCCTGTGCAAATAGACCCCGAGGCACTTGCACGTTTGACCGCATTTGCAAGTTCAGCGCGCATGATTACGGGCGGGCCGCTAGCAGGTTCGGGGCAGGGGGTCTTGGTGGCGGTGCTCGATTCGGGTATTCAAGCGCATCCACAATTTGATGAAGTTTCGATGCAGCAGCTAGACTTAGTCGGTGGGGGCGTGGGCGGGGACGGTGCCGCGCACGGCACTGCGGTGGCTTCGATTATTGCCGGGTACGAAGGTATTGCGCCTGATACCGAGCTCTTTGTAGTGCGGGTGCTGGACGATCAGGGGCTGGGCAATAGTTATCATGTGGCTCAGGGCATTGTGGAGGCGGTCGATCGCGGGGCACTGGTGATCAATTTGAGCCTCGGTGTTTATCAAGATTCCACCGTCTTGCGTGCCGCGGTTCAATATGCGCATGCGAGCGGGGTGCTGATGGTGGCTGCGGCGGGCAACGATGGCTATGGGCGCATGCCTTATCCGGCCGCGTATTCCGAAGTGCTGTCAGTGACCGCTGTAGATGCTCAGGGGCAATACGCCTTGTTTCCTAATCAGTCCGAGGCGATTGATTTTGCCGCGCCCGGGGTGGGTGTGTTGACGGCACAGGAGGACGAAGGGACGATGCTCTTTTCCGGCACATCGGCGGCGGCTCCATTTGTGACGGGCACTTTAGCTTCCTTACTTTCCGGGGAGGCTGCGCTGCCTGCCCAGCAGGCGGTGGAACTACTGCAAAGCTATTTAAATGATCAAGGCGCAGCTGGCGTGGATCCAGTCTATGGTGCCGGCTTGCTTGATTGGGATCGATTGCGTGAGCGCACGACTGCCGGCATCGTCGATGCTGCCTTGGCGGATATTTATCTCGATCCTCGTGCTTTGCCGGGCACCAATATGCCGATTGAGGTGACGGTGCAAAACCGTGGCACGGCTTGGATGAATGCTGCCGAGCTGGAAGTCTTTATCGGGGAGGCGGAGCCTGTAAGCTATATACTGAATGCACTGGGGCCGGGGCAGACGACGACGCGTAAAGTCTTTACCACGATTCCTTCCCAGGGCAGCGACGTACTTTTAAGCTTGGCCGCGCGGGTGTTGCCAGCGAGCCCTAACGCAGATGTTCGCCCCAAGAATAACTTAAAGGTCGTCCGTTTTCGGCCGCTTCAGTAAGTGCAGCTCATTTCGCGCAGAGCGGTGGGGTGGATTGATTTTGTCAAAAATATGTGTGAGCCGCTTTGGGCCCCTTTTTAACTGGATTTGACTGCACTCTGCGTGTACCGCTATCTGGTTTAAGTAAATTTGCATATGAATGATTCCGAACAAGCGCCGCTAATCTCTGATGAGGGAGAGGTCGGCTTCGTTGAGTATCAGGATTTTGTCTCCAAAGAGCCGTTTAATTTCGAATCTGGGGGCAGCATCCCTGAGCTGACGCTGCGCTATGAAACTTATGGCCATCTGAACGCAGCCAAGGATAATGCAATCTTGATCTGTCACGCCCTGAGTGGTGACCACCATTGCGCGGGCGTGCATGGCATCGATGAGCGCAAGCAGGGGTGGTGGAACTTTATGGTAGGCCCGGGCAAGCCGATTGATACGACGCGTTACTTTGTGATTTGCTCCAACGTGCTGGGGGGCTGTCAAGGCTCCACCGGGCCAGGTTCGATCAATCCAGAAACCGGCAAACCCTACAATCTTGATTTCCCGAAATTGACCGTGCGCGACATGGTGCGCGCGCAGTCCTTGCTGATTGATTCCTTTGGAATCGACCGTCTGCACGCCGTGATCGGCGGCAGCATGGGAGGCATGCAAACCTTGCAATGGGCGATTGATTTTCCGGATCGGCTCGGGCGCTATATTGCGTTGGCCAGTGGGGCGCGTCATACTGCACAAGCAATTGCCTTTAACGATACGGGTCGCCAAGCCATTATCTCCGACCCCGAGTGGAAGGAGGGCAACTACGAGCCAGACCAAGGACCCGCGCAAGGGCTGGCCGTGGCGCGGATGATGGCGCACATTACTTATCTCTCTGATGTGGGCATGGAGAGTAAGTTTGGGCGTAAGCGTCGTTCGGGCGATCAGTCGCGGGAGCATTTCGAAGTCGAATTCGAGGTCGAAAGCTATCTGCGCTATCAGGGCGCCAGCTTTGTGACGCGTTTCGATGCAAACACATATTTGTACCTGACTAAAGCGCTCGACCGCTTTGATTTGCACAGTCCAGAATCACTCGACGCGACTTTGAGCTCTGTGACTGCGCCTGGTTTGGTGGTTGGTTTTACTTCCGACTGGCTCTATCCGCCGCAGGGCAATCGCGAAGTGGTGGAGGCCCTCTTGCGTCTGGGCAAGGACGCCACCTACGCTGAGCTGGCGATGGATTTTGGGCATGATTCCTTTCTCTTACGTGCGCCTCAACTTTACGAATTGATGCACCGATTCCTTAGCCGTTAATCAGTTATGAAGCCTATTGATAAAAAGCGCCAAGCTGACTTTCAGATCATTGCCCACTGGGTGAATGAGGGCGACCGCGTGCTTGACCTCGGATGCGGGCGCGGGGTCTTGTTGGAATATTTGAAGCAGAAGAAGTCGATCTATGGAGTCGGGGTGGATATCGATCTGGATAAAATTCTCAGCTGCGTAAAGCGCGGAGTGCCTGCCTACCAAGGCGACATTCGCTCGATGCTAGCGACCTTTCCGGACGATGCCTTTGACCGCGTGATTTTTAGCCGCACGGTGGAGCAGTTGGATGACGCCGATGCCGTGCTGGCCGAGGGCCTGCGCGTCGGGCGTCGAGTTGCTGTGGGCTTTGTGAATAAGGCCTTTTGGTTGAACCGTCTGAATGTGCTCTTTAAAGGGCGGCGCACTGTGAACGAAGTGTATCCGAAGCCGTGGTATGAATCCATGCCGACGAATCCGTTTTCTGTGGCAGAGTTTGAAGATTATTGCGATGCCCGCAGAATTGTGATTGAAGATAAAGTCTATCTGTCGGGCGATTGGCGCAGTGAATGCTCCAAATTTCCCAATTTGATGGCAGGTTATGCGATTTATGATTTAGCATCCATTGACTGATGGCGAAGCTCGATAAAATTACGCTTTTAGAACAGTCGATCGAGCGCTTCTATGAGCGCTACTCGGCGAAGCGTATTGCTATGGCGACACTGTTGGTCGGCGTGTTGAGTTTAGTGATGGCGCTGGTGGTCTATTGGGGCTTTGAGAGTGGTATCTTGGCTGCATTAGGTGGTTTGTTTTTTGGTTTTATCGGCATTAATATCGCGTTCTTGTGCATTGTGCCACCTGCCAAGGCATTGACGGATGCGAAGCGTCTAATTAGCCAAGCCATCCGTGAACCCGCTCGTATAAAGTCCTACGATATGCAGAAAGTGCTACTGTTGGATTCCAAGGGGAAGGAGCATGCTTTAAAAGCCCGTGACCTCGCTGTCTGGACCTCATTGGTGGTGCCTTATTTAATTGAATCGCAGGCGCGTGGTGGACAGCCACTGCGTAAGAAACCGCAACGTAAACTGACCGCCTCAGAACGAAAATACATCGAGCAACGCCGCAAAGAAGTGCTCGAAATGGAAGAGAAAATTGAGAAAGAGCGTAAGAGCTTGGAGCATGATCGGCGCGAACTAGAGATGCGGAGTGTAGATCTTAAACAGGCCGAGGAGCTTGTGATCGAGCGTTTGACCGGCGTGGAGCAAGCTGAGGCAGAGTTAGAGCAACTGAAGATTGTGGCCGCTGAGCGTGCCAATGAAAGTGCCAGCGCCTATGATGCCAAAGTCGCCGCAGCTAAGGCGGAGGAGTTGCGTGTTAAGGAGAGCGAGCTGAGCGCGCTGAAGCGGCAACTGGCCGAAGACCGTCGCAATTTTGAAAGTCAAAAAGCTGAAATGACAAAGCTTCAGGCCGCGGCAACTCGCTCGCCCTTTGGCACGACGCATGAGCCAGTCGGTGCGCAGAGTGTGGAAGCGCGCGAAGCCGCGCTGGAAGCTCGCATGAAAAAATTGGAAGAAGAAGCGCAAGCATTGGAATCGAGAGCAAACTATTTGACCGATAGTGAAAACTCATTGATCGAGCGTCTCGATGCCTTGACGGAGCGTGAGGCAAATATCGAGCAGAGCGAGGTCGATGCGGGCCTGCGCAAGGATTAGAGCACTCTGTGGGGCTTTGACAGCTGTGTGCAGCTATACACGTTCGCCTTGTTTAGTTTTATCGATCACGGGGTCCACGTAGATAGAGACGTCTGCCTGGGTGTCGCCCAAATGTTCCTTGGCACGCTTGAGTGCTTTCGCCGTGGACATGGTCGGGTTGTTGGGTTCGTCGGTAAAGATGTTACGTGCCTCAATCTGCTCGTAGAGCCCCGACTGCTTAAGCACTCGCATCATACCAGCTTTCACTTCGCTTAGGATCAGGTAGCGCCCTTTTTCCTCCATATAAAGTAGCAGTTCCTCTAGGGCCATCACGCCGGTGGCGTCCAAGTTGTGAGCGTTGCGCATCTTGAGCACCACGATCTTGAGGTTGGGCTCTTCGCAGATGCGGCGCATTTGATCTCGAAATAGATCGGCAGCGCCGAAGAAGAGTTCCCCTTCCACGTGCACGATCGATACTTGTGGCACGGAGCGCTTACCCTCTTGGTGCATTTCAGCTAATTGCCCCTCTTCGTTAAAGGTGTATTCCACCATCTCCGGGCGGGCGACTTTCTTGAGAAAGAGCACGATGGAAGTACCGACACCCACATAAATCGCGGTGTCGAGCGGCATAAAAAGGCCGCTGCCAAATGTCGTCGCAAAGACCGCAGCGTCCGACTTGGTGGTGCGGGTGACGATGCGAATCGCATGCTTATTGATGAGTGATATGCCGATCGCGATGACGAGCACCGCTAAGGTGCACTGTGGGATATATTCGGTAAAGGGGCCGAGTGCAAAAGCACCGATGAATA